>ERZ779737.441-NODE-441-length-39491-cov-4.288772_pt1 | contig 39491 bp, 33 predicted proteins | sample MGYA00511889_ERZ779737 | MGnify/ENA primary metagenome ERZ779737 (study PRJEB29588, sample SAMEA2163575) | human gut metagenome | biome: human gut; feature: human-associated habitat; material: faeces | place: Denmark | collected 2008/2010 ... | reverse complement strand
TAGTAGAACAGGTAGAATTTATTTCCTGCATAGAAGGGCAATGCTTTTACCTCGATACCCGGTTTGCCGTTCAAATCGCTCTTTTCCAGCTCTTCTTTGGTCAGATGGAACATCTCATCCGCTGCGATCAGATCGAGAAGATCATTATCGCGTCCTTCCTCTTTGACATGTTTTCCGGCGATCATGGACAGCTCGCGGATTCTCTCATGCAGCTCCTGACGGTCGCCGCCTCGCTTTACCGATTCCATCATGATATTCTCGGTCGCCATAAATGGCAGCTTCTCCATAACGCGGCGATGTATCACACGGTCGTACACCACCATTCCGGAAGTAACGTTGATATAAATATTGAGTATCGCATCAACGCCCAAAAACGCCTCCGCGACCGAAATACGGCGGTTGGCACTGTCGTCGAGCGTACGTTCAAACCACTGGGTAGACGCCGTTATCGCCGGATTGAGCGAATCGTTTATAACATACCGTGCCAGCGCCGACATACGCTCGCACCTCATCGGATTGCGCTTGTACGGCATCGCGGATGAACCTATCTGCTTTGTTTCAAACGGCTCTTCCATCTCCTCAAATGACTGAAGCAGACGCAGGTCGTTTGAAAATTTATATGCGCTCTGAGCAAAGCCGGACATCACCGACAGGAAATATGAATCCACCTTGCGCGAATATGTTTGTCCCGATACCGGAATGCATCCGTCAAAGCCCATTTCATCCGCGATCAGCTCTTCAAGACGCTTTACTTTGCCCTCGTCGCCGCCGAAAAGCTCCATAAAGCTCGCCTGAGTACCGGTAGTTCCCTTCGCACCGCGAAGCTTTAGATTCGAAAGCTGAAATTCAAGATTTTCAACGTCCATAACAAGCTCATTCGTCCAGAGCGTCGCACGCTTGCCGACCGTCGTGAGCTGTGCAGGCTGAAGGTGTGTATATGCCAGGCAAGGCATCGACTTGTATTTGTCGGCAAATTCCGCAAGGTTCGAAAGCACCTGAGCCGCTTTTTTGAGTATCACTCCCGATGCCTCGCGCAGAATTATAACGTCGGTATTATCGCCGACATAGCAGCTCGTAGCACCGAGGTGGATTATCGGCTCCGCCTTTGGACACTGCACACCGTAAGCATAGACATGGCTCATAACGTCATGCCGCACCTCACGCTCACGTGCCTCGGCAACGTCGTAGTTGATATCATCCTTGTGAGCCTCAAGCTCGGCTATCTGCTCATCCGTAATATCGAGCCCCAGCTCCTTCTCGGCGCGCGCAAGCGCTATCCACAGCCGTCGCCATGTGCGGAACTTGAAGTTATCCGAGAAGATCGACTGCATCTCGGAGCTTGCATAACGTGTCGAAAACGGTGATATGTACTTGTCTCTGTCGTTCATTTTACAATTCCTTTGCTTTTTTATTGAAGCGATATTATCTGAAGCGCGCGTTCCGAAACTCCCGCGTCTGCCACCGATGTTATCATATATTTCCCCACCGTGCAGTTCTCCGGCGGAAAACCGTTGCTTACACGATCGGCTGTCGTCCGCCCGAAATAAACGAATGCGGAACCGTTTTTCCAGTTAAGTTCAAATGTCGGATCGCAGAAATATTTTTTGCCGTCTATGGTAACGAGATTCCATGCATGCCCATCGCCATCGATATCGCTGCCGGTAACCTCGGTATTCTCTATTCCCACCTGTGTCAGCAGCTGTGAATACGCAGCAGCAAACGTCACGCATATTCCGGTTTTCTTCACATACGCATAGTACGGCTCAATATTTTTACGGGTTTCCGCAGCTACTTTATCGTAGCTTACCGCCGTGCAGAGTGCATGATAAACTATCTCTGCCTTCATTTGCTCGGACTGCCCGGGCTTTGCCGACTTAAGGTATCCGTTTATGCATCCAAAAAGCTCTGCGGCTAACTTTTCCTGCTCACCACGGCTGACAAGGTATCTGAGCGAAACTCCGCCATTGCCGGAATACTCACATTCGAATGTTACGCCGTAAAGCGGGAATTCATAATAAAGCACCGTTGACAGCATCATTGCGTAATCATCATCACAAGCAACAAAGTTCTTGTAACCGAGCACAGCGTCAACGACTTCAATGTAAACATCCGCGAATCCGTTGCCGAGTGACTCAAGAGCCTCGGTGGGAAGCCTGTAAGGATTGTAAACATAATGCCCGTTCTCGGTGCGCGGCATCATTTTGGACGGCAGCGGAACGGAGGGATCGTATTTCGTCTCGGGCTCAGTCACGGGCGGAGTGATTTCCGGTTCGGCATGGCTCTTGCCCGCAGTGTTGCCGTTTTCTATGAAATAGGCGTGCAGATACGGCTTTTCAAAATTGCCGCGTATTGTCCGCAGTATACCACCGACAGTCACCTGCTTTCCGACGTACGGCATTTTGTCAATGCCATCTATATCGGTGTCGAACATATCAAGTCGCGTGATACCGCTGAATTTCAGCACCGTATCACTGAGCTCGGTGCATTCAATGTCAAGCACCTGATCTGGTACGAAATAAAAGCAGTCATCTTTTTCGATCCTGCCTACAAGCACGACCCCCTCGGTGGTGGAAAAAGATATGCGCTCTGGCTCCGGCGTGGACGTTACGGACGGCACGGTGCCTCCCGTTGACGGCGTGTCGGGCGCCGCGGTGCTGTCATCGGGCGTCTTTGTTCCCACAACGGACGTGACAGTTCCACCTGGCTTTGTATCAACAGTGGTGATATCGACCTCACCGGAGCCGATGCGGCATCCCGAAAGCACAGTGCAAATCACCGCAAAAAGGAGCAGCAGCGAAACTCGGGAGCGTATTCTTCTTATCATAATGACCGTCCTTTCCGCGGCGTAAAAGCATCCCGGCGTCAAATACATTCATCAGCCGACCATGCAGTGCCGCATTAAGAAATATAGGTTCTGCTGTCTATAATTATACCACTGTTTTACGCACAAATCAACCGTGTGCCTGCTCTAAGTATACAAAAATTATTTTTTGTGTATTGCGTTTACTATTGCCATGATCGCCCCGTACAGCACTCCGGCGACCGCCCAGATCACCCATGTGTATTTCGGATCTGCTTTTATCGACGGAATAAATGTAACACAAAGAAAAATTGCCGTGACAAACAGCCAATAGACGAGGCTAACGGTGCCTTTGATGCCCTTTCGGCTCTTCTTTTCGGGCGAATAATCGCCCTCTTCAAGCAAACGGTCGAGCGCCGCCTCATACGTGCCGCCGACGATAAACAGAACGCACCCTATTCCGGCTATCAGAAGGAGCAGGCAGACCGCCCCGGCATATACAGCATCCGCGGCATTAAAGCCCACAGAAAGAAAGATCGGAAGCACGGAGCATATGCAGCAGAGCGTGCCCGCAATATTGAACCGTGAATACGTGTCACGGTATTCTTTTTTGCGTTGGTTCACCATTCCCGTCACACCGTACTCGGTTTCAAACGGCTCGCTCTCGAGAAATTCAAATCCCTTTGAGCCGGCAGCGGCCGACAGAAAGAGCGCGACGCCGGCGGCAATGAACACTATCAAAGCACAGAGACCGATTCCTGCGGCAGCATTTTCGCTTATGCCGCTGCCCTCTGCCTCGCTCAGAGCCCCCATCAGAATAAGAATGATGGGCGAAATTATGCACAGAAACGTTGCAAGTGCAATGCGCGGTGCTGCCGCACGGCGGCGTGCAAGATAATCCGATGCTTCAGCCATTGTAACGCGCCTGCACGGCGACTCATCGGCATCAACGGATAATCCCGGCTCTTCGATATCATCCTTTAGAAGGTAATCTGTTGACACATTGAAGATCCGGCTCATCTGCAATATCTTATCCATATCGGGTATGGACTGTGCGCCCTCCCATTTTGATACCGATTGCCTTGTGACTCCGAGCTGCTCCGCAAGTTCCTCCTGCGACCAGCCCGCCTTTTTGCGTTGAAAAATAATTTTGTCTGCCAATATCATGCTTAACCTCATATCCGGGCTTTTTGCCCATGTGATACAATAATGATACGCCTTTTTGCGGTTGCGGGCAAGCAACCCGACTGTATAATTTGACGCGCAGCGGTTGCATTGCTTATTCTGACGGCATTTTCAGTCCTTTTTCTCGCAAAACAGCTTTACGACAATAACATTTCCGTCGCTCTCGGTGCCCGATACTTCGAATCCGTTCTTGCGGTAAAAGGAAATGTTATCGGTCTTGTCGGCAGGAGTCACAAGGTCTATCCTACGCCAGTCGGGATGTACGGCGCGGAAATGCTCTATCGCTCTGCCCCCGATACCGCGGCACTGGTACTCCGGCACAACACAAAGACATCCTATGCGATAGTTTCCTTCCCCGCAGTCGTCAGCCGATATCACACACACAGGTGTTCCGCCGCAAATGATGATCTCCTTCGGGTGATTCAGGATCGAGTATTTCATCCTTTCAACAGTGCGCCCGTAAGCCGGGCATTCGCCGTAGCGTATATAATCTGACCTGAAGGCACGGTCATATATATCGACAAGCAACGCAGCGTCCGCCGGCACAGCCTCTCGGTAGGTTATGTCTTCCGTTTTATAGCGCTCGTCGCCCCACCACATCGGCATAAGCTCGCCGAGCGTTACCGTGCTACGTATCGCATAATCCACCATTATCTCTGTGTATCTGTTTTTTGGCGAAAGCTGCATAAGCAGCTCACGGCAGGCGCCGCAGGGCATCCCGCTCCCACCGCCGCACGGTGCCTTGTCACGAAAAGCGATCATACGCTTGACTATGACCTGACCGCTGTGATGGTACATATCAAGTATCGCCACACGCTCGGCACACAGATTAAGCACTCCGCTTGCTCCCTCGATGCAGAACCCGGTGAATATTTCTCCGCTCTCGCTTTCGATTGCACTCACAACATGGTGAGCCTCAAAGAATGGCGATATATTTGTAGGGCGGTATTCCGCCGCAGCTCTCTCATAAAGCTTCTCCCAAATGTCCATTACACATTTTTCTCCAAAAACTCATCCACAGCACGATTAAAATCATCGGGATTTTTATTTGCAATAAAATGATCGCCTTTAATAAACCGCAGCTTCGCTCCCGGAATGCTTGCGGCAATAAGCTCGGTGTGACTGCGCTTGATCATATCATGCGTTCCCACGATAACAAGCACCGACATACGCAGATTTTTCAGCTCGGCAGGATTTATGTGCGGTTCGTTTACCATAAGACCAAGCATTTCAGCATTCGGTCTTGCTTTTTCACTTTTGACAGCCGCACGCCGTGCAATACGGTACCCGATCTCTATCGGAAGCTGAACGCTCCTCTTTACGCCTGACGGATCTATGTTTGCGCCGTTAAGAACAAGACAGCCGACCATATCGGGATGTTTAAGAGCGAATGTAAGTGCAATATTTCCGCCATCCGAAAAGCCGAGCAGATGCGCCTTTGCAATCCCGTGAGCGGTCAAAAAATCATACAGATCGTCAGCAAACCGTTCAATAGAAAATTCACCGTCGCCGCGCGGCGACCTGCCGTGTCCTCGCGTGTCAAGCGCTATCACGCGATACCTGTTACCGAAATAGTCAGCCTGATGAACAAAATAAGTATGATCCTCTCCGTTACCGTGCAAAAGGATCAGTGGAAAACCGGAACCGCATTCTTCGTAATACAGCTCAGAATTCATATGATGCTCCTTTCTGTGAAAGAATCAAAGTCAATTGCGGCAAAAACGGGCGGTCCGCAACGGAACCGCCCGTCCAAATAAAATATGGCACTGAGTGATCAATACAGCTTTGCGCCTGCCGGAATGTGAGGATCGACCATCAGCAAGTGGAGCTTTTCTTCACCGTTTTCGTGATGCACGGCGGAGATCAACATACCGCATGAGTCGATGCCCATCATCGGTCTGGGCGGAAGGTTTACAATAGCGATGCAGGTCTTGCCGATCAACTCCTCGGGTTCATAATAGGCGTGAATACCGCTCAAAATGACCCGATCTGTGCCGGTACCGTCGTCCAAAACGAACTTTAAGAGCTTTTTGGACTTCTTAACAGCTTCGCATTCCTTGACCTTTACGGCACGGAAATCACTCTTGGAGAAGGTGTCAAAATCGACCTGATCTTGGAACAGAGGCTCGATTTGAACATTGGAAAAATCAATTTTTTCCTCGACTTCGGGAGCCACCTGAGTAGCCTCCGCAGAAGCCGAAACTTCCTTGGAAACCTTCTTATCGGAGTCGAGCGGCTTCATTGTCGGGAACAACAGCACATCTCTGATCGCCGAAGAATTTGTGAGCAGCATGCACATACGGTCAATGCCGAAGCCGATGCCGCCTGTGGGAGGCATACCGATCTCGAGCGCATTGAGAAAATCCTCGTCGGTATGGTTAGCTTCTTCGTCGCCCTGTGCGAGCAGCTCCTCCTGAGCGCGGAAGCGCTCACGCTGGTCGATGGGATCATTAAGCTCGGAATAGGCATTTGCCATTTCCCAGCCGTTCATATAAAACTCAAATCTCTCGACATAATCGGGAGCATCCGGCTTTTTCTTTGTCAGCGGAGATATTTCGATCGGGTGATCCATAACAAACGTCGGCTGGATCATATGCTCCTCGGCAAATTCCTCAAAGAAAAGGTTCAGTATGTCGCCCTTTCTGTGACGCTCTTCAAATGCAACGCCCTTTTCCTTTGCAACAGCCTTAGCCTCGTCATCGCTGCGTATTTCGTTAAAGTCAACACCGGAATATTTCTTTACCGCGTCAAGCATCGTAATGCGCTCAAACGGCTTGCCGAGATCTATCTGCGTTCCGTTATAGGTGATAACGTCTGTGCCGAGGACCTCACGCGCAACATGGCGGTAGAGATTTTCGGTAAGATCCATCATACCATGATAATCGGTATATGCCTGATAAAGCTCCATGAGCGTGAATTCCGGGTTATGGCGGGTATCGATACCTTCGTTGCGGAACACTCTGCCGATCTCGTAGACCTTTTCAAGCCCGCCGACTATCAGCCGTTTGAGGTATAGCTCAAGCGATATACGAAGCTTGAAATCCGCATCGAGCGCATTGAAATGCGTTTCGAACGGACGTGCTGCCGCACCGCCGGCGTTGGAGACAAGCATCGGGGTTTCGACTTCAAGAAAGCCCTCGGAATCAAGATATCTTCTTACCGAACTGATTATCTTCGAACGCTTGATAAGCGTATCCTTTGACTCCGGATTCATGATAAGATCAACGTACCGCTGACGGTAGCGAAGATCGGTATTTGTGAGCCCGTGGAACTTTTCGGGGAGGATCTGAAGGCTCTTTGAAAGCAGCGTCAGGTCATTTGCGTGAATGGATATCTCGCCGGTCTTGGTTTTGAAGACAGTTCCCTTTATGCCCACGATATCGCCGATATCGAGCTTTTTGAAGTTGCGGTATTCATCCTCACCAACGCAATCACGCGCGACATATGCCTGCACCGTTCCCATAAGATCCTGCACATGGCAAAATGATGCCTTGCCCATAATGCGCTTGGACATAAGTCTGCCGGCAACTGAGACCTCCTTGCCCTCAAGCGCCTCAAAGTTGTCTTTTATATCCGACGAATGATGCGTCCGGTCGTATTTCGTTATTACAAACGGGTCGTGACCTTCCGCGCGCAGCTCATCGAGCTTCTGACGTCTTATCGCCAGCACGTCGGCAATGTCCTGCTGAACACCGTTGTTCTGATTGTCTGCCATTTTCAAATCCTTTCCCGGATCACTCGTGAGACTTCGTTCTCGAAACTTCTTTGACCTCAAGCTTTAGCTCGCCGCCGGGAGTTTCGACCGTAACGGTATCGCCCGCACGCTTGCCGATGAGCGCCTTGCCGACAGGGGCAAGGTCGGATATCCTTCCGTTCATGGGATCGGCTTCATTTGAACCGACAAGGCTGTATTCAAACTCCTCATCGTCCGTTACGTTGTATCCCTTGACGGTTGAACCGACGCTGATGACCGACAGGTCTATCTTCGACTCATCTATGATTATCGCATTGTTGACTTTTTCCTCAAGCTCTTTGATCCTTGCTTCGACCTTCGCCTGCTCTGTTCTCGCCTCGTCGTATTCGGAGTTTTCGGAAAGGTCTCCGAACGATCTTGCGACCTCGATCTCGTGTACTACTTCGGCACGGCGGACATTCTTCAGATAGTCAAGCTCGGCTATCATTTCGTTGTAACCCTGTTGTGTAAATGTGAGCTTTTGTTCCTTGGACATTTTGGTTCTCCTTATATATGCTTATATTTCAAACATTATTGCCGTTTGTCAATTGATCCCGAGGGCGCCGATCGCAGCATTCATCTGATTATCCTCAGAGTCTGTGATCTTGTAGATATTCTTATTTTTAAGAGCTTCGTCAAGCTCGACTTCAACATCCGGCTTTATTCCGATCCCGTTATAACCATCGGAAAGCGGGGGATAGTAAAGGCGCGTCGTCATTTTAAGACCGCCGTCATAGCCGAACTGTCTGAGATCGTAAATACTCTGCATACTTCCCTTCCCGTATGTCACGGTACCTACCACCTTTGCGATCTCATAATCCCTGAGCGCCGATGTAAAAAGCTCTGCTGCGCTCGCGGTGCTTCCGTTGGCAAGCACGGCGCTTTTGCCCATGACAGCCGAACGGTATTTGCCGATATCGTCAGCCGAAACATTACACGCGGAATACGCAGACGATGCGGGGTACTGGACCACACCGACCTTGGTCGGATATTTCTGTGTCTCGTCGCGCCCGGCAGTACGTATAACGATGTCGTCCTTGTTGAGCATAAAGCTCAGAACGGCCGTAATGGACGCAAGGTCGCCGCCGCCGTTATATCGTACGTCGAACAAAAAATACTCGCAGCCCGATAAAATGAGCGAATCCATTGCTGCGGCAAACTGACCGGGAGTGGTGAGATCAAACTGAATAAGCTTGACAACACCGACCTTGGGATTGACCGCGTTCACATGATATGTGACGGAAAGAGATTCGTATTCGCGTCTTACGATCGAAAAAGTTTTTTCCTCACCGCCGCGCATAACGGTGAACTCCGCCGTCGTTCCCTCGTCACCTCTGAGCTTTTTGAGAGCACCCTCAAAGCCCAACTCGGCTACCGTTGTCTTTTTGCCGTTTTCAATGACCGATACTATGAGATCGCCCGGCTGAATTCCCGCTTCAAGCGCGGGAGAGGACGGCATGATGCTCGTGACTTCTATCGCTTTTTCTTCTGAGTTTTCAACGACCATGACACCGATGCCTACGCCCTTGCCCTCATTGTCGGCATTCATGGCGTCAAACTCCTCGGCGCTGTAATAATGAGCATATTTGTCGCCGGTCTCATTTATGAACCAGTCGATAAGCCCCGAAAAATCGGCGTCGTCACCGATCTGATAAAGCGCGTTCGTTGACAGGAGCTCAAGTATCCTGTCAAGCTTTGAATCATCGGATTTTGCATATCTCTCTTCTAGCGCCGTAAGGTTTTTGCGGTACATGGATGAGCTGACCGCGTACGCTCCCATAAACGAAAGCAGTATCGCAGCGAGAAGCACAAATATAAATACGGAAACAGATATTTTCTTTGACATTTGTCAGCCTTTCGGGAACAGATGATCAACCCTTGGGGATCGATATGTAGTTGAGCGGCTCAACACGCTTTCCGTTTTTGCGGAATTCTATGTGCAGATGATATCCTGTCGTGATACCTGTAAGACCGACAAGCGCTATCGTCTGCCCCTTCTTTACAATATCACCCGTCTTGCACAGAAGCTGCGATGCATGACCGTAGATTGAGACAACGCCGTCACCGTGATCTATCATGACACAGTTACCATAGCCGGAAACAACACCGGCAAGGATCACACGCCCGGTCTTGACCGCATAGATCGGAGTTCTGTTCGGAGCGGCAATGTCCATACCGCCGTGCGTATCTCTGTATCCGATCTCCTGAAGGTTGCGGTCCTCATTGAACCACGAGGTTATCGTTCTGTATCTGGTAGGAAGCGGCCACGTATAATCCTGAGTCTGATTTTCGCGCTCCATCTCTTCCTGCTGAGCCTTTTCAAGCTCAAGGCGCTTGCGTTCTTCCTCTGCAAGACGCTCCTGACGCAGTTTTTCCTCAAGCTGGCGCTGTCTTTCGGCCTCCTCTGCTATAAGCTGAGACACGAGACTGTCAAAAGCTTTGTTGGCAGAATCGCGTTCTGCCTTCAGTTTATCCGCGGCAGCCTGATCCTGTTTTATCTGAGCCTCAAGCGTGGCGAGCATTGCCTCGTTTTTCGCATCAAGCTCCTCAAGCTCTTTTTCCTTTTCGTTTACCTTTGCGGCAGCCTCGTCTACCTTGACTCTGCTCTCCTCCAGTTCTGCCTTCTTGGCTTCAAGCGCCGTCTTGGCTTTCTCAACGCGCTTCATGAGGCGCTTGTTGTATCCGATCATACCGGATACGCGCTCAACGCGCGAAAGAAGATCGCCGAGATCCTCGGCACCGAGGATAATCGCAAGATAATTCGAAGAGCCCTCCTCATACGTCATGCGGAGAAGCCCGAGAAAATTCTCGTAACTCTGCTCATACTCAGCTTCAAGGGTCTTGGCATCCTCCTCGCACTTGGCAAGCTCGTCGCCGAGATCATTTCTCTGATCTTCAAGCAGCGAAAGCTGCTCGACATATACATTGTGCATACTGTCATACAGTTCCTTGCACTTAAGAGCGTCCTCTTTTGACTTTTCGGCTTCGTTTATTTTGCTTTCAAGAGCCGCGCTGTCAGCTTTCAGCTTTTCGAGACGGAGACGCATTTCTTCGGTCTCGCTGTTTTTGATATCACCGTATGTTACCGCATAGACCGATAATGCGGGTGAGGCAACATACACAGCGGCAATAAGAGAAATCACGAGCGCAACAAAGCGCAATGAATTTCTCTTTGCGAAGCTTACGAATTTGGACATGACAGATACTTACCTCTCTTTTCAGATTGACCGGCGGAAAAAACAAACCGAGTTATTTGTTGAGATTCCGCCGCAGCGACATGATACTTGCGCAAATACCCGTAAGGATTCCGATGGAGCCGAAACCGAGTATGAGCATCCATCTGAAATCGGAGAACGGGGTGAGCACGAGCATCTGCAGCTTTCCCGCGGCACTTCTGACCGCATAACGGTAAAGTCCTTCACTGATAAGGTAGCCTACGATCGCCGAGAAAAGACCGATGATAACGCCCTCGATGAGGAACGGCGCAACTATGAAAGCCTTTGTCCCGCCTATATATCTCATGATATCTATCTCGGCACGGCGGGAATGCACGGCAAGCTTGACCGTGTTGAAAATAACGAACACGCTGACGAGCAGCAAGAGAATGAAAAACCACAGAAAAACAAACGATATGCCGTTTTTGAGTCCTTCGACCTCATTTGCAAGTTCAAGGCGGTTGTTCACCTTATTTATGCCGTCGATTGCGTGAAGTTCAAATTCAAGATCGCTCGCTTTATCGTTATTGATATAGGTCACAATAAACGAATCCGCAAGCGGATTGTCCCCGTTCTCCTCAAGCGTCTGAAAAAGATCCGGATAGTCGGGGTATGTTTTCTTCATATCTTCAAGCGCTTCGTCTTTGGAAACATAATCAACGCTCTTTACATTGTCAAGTTCCTTTATCTGATTATATATGCGGTTGACGTCGTCTCCGCTGAGATCGTAATCGACAAAGACCACCATCTCGTTAAGCATACGCAGGCGCTTGAGGTTTGAATTCAGATTCTCAAAAAGCATGCCGAAGCAGCCGAGAAGCGTCAGACATGATGTGAGCACCAACACCGACGCGACTGTCATTATGCGGTTGCGCCACATACTCTGAAGAGCAAGCCACACAAAGTAAAACGGATTGTAAACGCCGTGTCCCGATCTTTTCGGGATACTCGCCGTCTCCGCTTCTTCCGCAGCCTGTTTTTTCTTATCGTCGTTCATTTATCTTATTTCTCCCGTGAGTTTCTTTGCGGAACAGCCCGCGCCGTTACCCGATGGACGGCATCTCATGCTGCCCGATCGTCCTGTCGCCTATCACGTTGCCGTGCGAGATGTTTATAACACGCTGACCGAGGGTATCGACCAGATTCTGCTCGTGAGTTACCACAAGCACTGTCTTACCGAGTTTACGGTTTATGCGCAGGAGCATATTCATTATATCAAGACTCATTTTGGGATCGATGTTTCCCGTAGGCTCGTCGGCAACAATGATATCCGGGTTATTGGCAATGGCTCGCGCAAGCGCTATGCGCTGCTGCTCGCCGCCGGAAAGCTCGCCCGGACGATGATTCGCCTTTGCATCCATGTTTACAATGCGCAAAAGAGCCGGAACACGCCTGCGTATCTCCGCACCGGGCGTTCCAACAACGCGCATTGCGAATGCGACATTTTCATATGCGGTCTTATCCTGGAACAAGCGGAAATCCTGAAATACCATCCCGATCTTTCTGCGGTAATACGGTATTGCACGTTCGGGAAGCTTTGTAATGTCGATGCCGTCGACAAGTATCTGCCCCGATGTCACTTTTTCCTGCCGCAGGAGCACCTTTGTAAGGGTAGTCTTGCCGGCGCCCGAATGACCGACGATAAAGACAAACTCACCGTCGTGTACCGTGAAGGAAGCGCCGTCGAGAGCCGTCACATCGGCGTATTCCTTGACAACATTTTTAAACTCTATCATTAGATCACATCCGACGAAAAATTGTTTTGCCCGCCGTATCAGTATTTTACGGGCTTTGAGTTAAGATACTGCTTGACCATAAGCGCGACCTTGAAGGTGATGGCGTGCTCGAATTCGCGCAGATCAAGCCCCGTTACCTTGCGGATCTTTTCAAGTCTGTAAACCAGCGTATTGCGGTGCACAAAGAGCTTGCGCGACGTTTCGGAAACGTTGAGGTTGTTCTCGAAGAAGCACTGAATGGTCATGAGCGTTTCGCGATCGAGCAGCTCAAGGCTTCCCTTCTTGAAGACCTCCTGCAGGAACATCTCGCAAAGAGTAGTCGGAAGCTGATATATCAGACGTCCGATACCGAGATTGTCGTAGCTTATTATATTCTTTTCGGATTCGAACACTCTGCCGACCTCAATGGCGATCTGAGCTTCCTTGTAAGCTCTGGCAAGGTCCTTGATGTTATCAACTATCGTCGAGATACCGATAGAGACCTTTGAGAAGAACTCGGTGCTGAGAGTGTCGGCGATCTTTACGGCGATCTTCTCCACCTCGCGCATCTCGGTATTCGGCTTTACCTCTTTTACGAGCACAATATCGCGCTCGCCGACGCTGATGATATAGTCACGCGGCTTGTCGGGGAACATATTCTGAAGCATTTCAAACGGCATCATATCTGTCTTGCCGTAGAACTTGATGAGCAGAACGACACGGTATTCCTCGGTGTTGAAATGAAGCTCCTTGGATTTGATATAAATATCGCTCGGCAGAATATTATCGAGAATGATATTTTTGATAAACGAGCCCTTGTCGTATTTCTCGTCGTAAAGCTCCTTTATATTGGAGAGCGATACAGACAGCATCTTGGTGAGCACTTCAGCCATCTTGTCCTCACCCTCGACAAAAACAGTGTATTCGGACTTCATGTTGGCGCCGATAGGACGGTATGTGTATCCGCCTTTGCATATCATGTCCGACGCATAGAGCAAATCGTCGCGCAGACCCGGCATAAATTCCCCTATTCTTACAAGCTCCGAACAGGCAATGATATTGTTGGATTCGTCGATAACTCCTATCGTGCGGTCAACGGTATCCTTCATCTGATGAATTACGCTTTGAAATAATCTGTTAGACATGACTTATATTCGTTCCTCTCATCTGTTCAATTTGACGATTTGTTTGTGAAATCTAACCTATATTTTATATCAAAAATTGTGATTTTTCAATAGGCAAACGCTGATTTTTTTCAAAAAGCCCGATTTTTTTTGTGAAATATATCCGAATTGCTGACATTGATTCCCTTTTAGGCGCCCTTAAGCTTCGAATTCAAAATATATACACGCAAGAATGAATTCCGCCGCGCTTTCCGTCCTCAGGATGCGCGGACCGAGCCCCGTCGGTATCAGCCCGGCATTGCGGGCATTCTCAGCTTCCTCCGGGAAAAATCCGCCCTCGGGTCCGATAACGACCGAGAGAGCGCTCCCGCGCGGCAGTGTATTCCCGAGCTCCGCAAGAACGTGCGGAGCTGCGCGCGTCCCTTCCCCCTCATAGCAGAAAAGCACGGGGCCTCGCACCGCGGCATCTGACAGCATACAGTCAAAATCCATGCAATGCCCGACCTCGGGTATACGTCCCCTGCCCGATTGCATGGCAGCCTCAAGCGCTATGCGCGCACGTCTTTCGCGCTTGCGGTCCTCACCGTCGGACGGCTTCACAACACAATTGCGACTGTAAAACGGGATAACCCGCGCCGCACCGCATTCGACCGATTTCTGTATCACCGTATCAAATTTGTCACCCTTTACGAGCGCCTGATATACCGTAATGTCAAGCGGAGGCTCGCCTGCGCTCGGCGCACGTCGTTCGACAGCAAGAGTCACCGTGTCAGAGGTAAACGACTGCGTGCGGCAGAAATAATCGTTACCCCTGCCGTCGCACAGCGTGAGCGGTTCGCCGCACCGCATTCTCAACGAGCGCGATATATGCTTTGCGTCATCGCCCGCAAGCACGGCACAGCCGTCCTTGATATCCTCGGGAGAAACAAAAAAACGCGGCATATGCCCACCTCCGTACAGTCTGACCGTTTTATCTTTATATATTATACATTTTTACGCGCCCCTTGTCAATTCCCCGCGGAGAAAACACACAATTGCTTTACAATTTGAATGAAATATGATACAATGTTTGTGCTATAATTTTTTCAGAATGCAAATAATATCGGGGGGGAAACACCGTATGAACAGCAACAACGACCCGAGAGACGAGAAATTGCAGGCGGGTGAAATAGTGATAGACAATCCCGTTTTGAAAAAGGCAGACAATTTCTGGTTCTACAACAAGTGGAAGATAATCATTACCGCATTTGCCGTTATCGTTCTCGGCGTGTGCATATGGCAGAGCTGCACCAAAGAAAACTACGACGCAACTCTCATGTACGCGGGACCGTATGATGAGATCAACACCAAAGAAAACTTCATTGCCGTACAGAACGCGCTGAACGCCGCGATCCCCGAGGATATTGACGGCAACGGTGAAAAAAGCTGCGATATTGTTACGCTCATCATTTATTCGAACGATCAGATCGAAGAAATGAAGAAGACAGCAGCGTCCGAAAGCAAGAAAATATATGTCAACGCCGAAATGAACAATCAGGAGCTGCAGAAGTTCGACCAGCTGATACTTGCCGGCGAATATTCGGTGTGTCTGCTCGATCCGACCCTTTACGAACGCGTAAAGGCCGCCGGCGGCTTCCGCAGGCTCGACGAAGTGCTCGGCAGCACGCCCGATTGCGCAAACGATGAATATTCGATACGCTTTGCCGACACCGAGTTTGCAAAATACTTCGGCGTTTTCGGCAAATTTCCGCCCGATACTCTTCTCTGCCTGCGCACTCAGAGCAATTTCGGCGGCAAAACGGCTGATGCCAAATACGACACGTCGATAAGCTTTTTCAAAAGTATTGCAGAATTCAGCCCCGACAACTGATATTTCCCGAAAGGACCCACGCATACACCAATGAACAAAAAGATCATCGCAAACGTCTGTCTTTTCCTCACCGCAATAATATGGGGCTTCTCATTCGTCGCTCAGGTACTCGGCAGCGACGTTATCGACCCTTTCTCATTCAATGCGATACGTTTCGGCGTCGGAGCCGTATCACTCATACCGGTGATGCTTCTGCTTGAAAAGCGCCCGCGCGGAAAGCTTTCTGCCGAACAGAACGCCGATGACCGTCGCAAACTGCGCACCACTGTCATTGCGGCCGCGGTTTGCGGCACGATACTTTTCGGCGCCTCCACACTTCAGCAGATGGGTGCTCAGATAACCAAGTCGCCCGGGCGCGCCGGGTTCATCACGGACCTGTATATAATCCTCACTCCGCTTTTTGCGACGCTTGTATTCAGGCGAAAGCTGCGTCCCACCGTTTTTGCGGGAGCCGTGCTCGCGCTCGCAGGGATCTATCTGCTCTGCATCAAGCCCGGCGAAGGCTTCAGCTTCGGCTCCGGCGAAATGCTGATCTTTCTCGGCTCATTCTTCTGGGCATTCCATATTCTTGCCATCGACCGTTTCGGATCGAAAATATATCACCTGCGTTTTTCGTGTCTTCAGTTTATAGTCGTCTCGGTGGAAAGTGCACTGTTCGCCGTGATATTCGAACACACCACACTTGCCATGGTATGGCAGGCACGCTGGGCGATATTCTTCTGCGGAGTGCTGTCCGTCGGTATCGCATACACACTTCAAACCATAGGGCAAAGTATGTCAGACCCGAGCTATGCCGCAATCGTATTTTCGCTTGAGGCGGTGTTCGGCGCGATCGGAGGAGTCATCTTCGGGCAGGACACCTTCTCCCCCGCCGGCATCGTCGGATGTGTGCTGATATTCGCGGGGATCGTCCTCTCACAGCTCACGATCGGCAAAAAAACGCCCCAAGACGCTGTCGAAGCACCGGATCGGCACTAAAATCAACCTGAGGTTTATTGACACGGGTAAAAAACCGTGATATAATAAAAGTATCAGTCGATACGGGCATCGGCTGAAATCTGGCTAAAAGGAGGCGATCGTTTTGTTCAACAGTCAAAAGACTGGCATCGGATGTGCCGCTCACAGCAGCTTTCCGGGAAACTCTCGCCCCGGAGCTGCCCGATAATTTTTATCCGAGTGTGCGCATCCGCTCTGCCGGCAAGACCCGACAGGCTCTCATGATCGCGGCATTACCGCAGCACTGCTGCAGTCTGTATGCACGGTCTGAAGAAAAAAGGAGGCGCAAATGCAATTTTCAACCGAATTCGGCGACAGGCTCGCGGGTCTTCGCCGCAGCACCGGAATGACACAGGACGCACTTGCCTCACGGCTCGGTGTTTCCGCTCAGGCTGTTTCCAAGTGGGAACGCGCGGTGTGCTGTCCCGACATTTCTCTTTTGCCCGCTCTTGCGGACACCTTCGGCATAAGTATAGACCTCCTGTTCGGCAGGTCGGCATAAGCCGAAAAAACAGCGCAGCCCCGTTGGAGCTGCGCTGTTTTTTATTTACGTATCATACGCATGAGTGCTGCCGCGATGCGGCAGCACTCTATCTGCTTTAATATTTACCGGTAGGAGTTATGGTCTCACCCGTCATCAAACGCCCCGCGTCGGCAATTATCTTATCGACAAATGAACGCGTCACGTAGAACTCAGCGCTGTCGCCTATCTGAATAAGTGAGCGGCGCTCGGTGTACGGATAGAATGTATACTCGAATTTCGGTATTTTGTCATACGAGGTCAGAACGGTCAGCTTCGCCTGCGCCTTTGTCGGGTCGGAAGTTATCGACTTGATCTGCTCGTCGGTCAGTCCGCTCTCGCCGTCATGCGCATCGCCGGCGATAGACGCGTACAGAAGCGACTGGAAAAACTTGCGGAAGTTCGCCATGCCGCAGCGGAGATAGGTCTTTGACACACCCTCCGGAGTTGTCACAACGATGGTATTTGCACCCACCTCGACCTTGTTGCCCGTCTTTGCGTCGGTGACACTGCCGACAAGCACAACGACCTCTTCCCCACGGCTGTTCGTTTCATACTTACCGCCGCGGATGTTCACCTTATTACCGGACGAATCAACAGCTTTTACGGTAGTGTCGTCGATCGTCCATGTGAAGCCTTTGGCATCAGTGATCGTAATGTTCGAGATCGCCTCCATAACAGTGCCGTCAGGACCGACGGCCCGAAGCTTCATGTTGTCGGATGCGATCTTTCCGTCCTTTTTCACACTGTCAGAGCAGGTGGGATTCGTGACGGAATCGCTCTCGGAGTTGTCAAGATAAAAATGATAATTCCCTGCAGGAGTTTCAAGAATGACCTCGGTCGCCCACGCAAGGTTCATAGAGAAATACGAAGAATCGACCCAGTCGACCATTCTGTAATCAAGGAAAAGCAACTGAGTGCGGCTCACCTCAACGACCATATCGTGACCGCTGATCGGCTTGTAGTCCTTGTCCGACTCAAAATACGTCTCCACGAACGAGTAAACATAATATGTCCCTCTATCGGTCATGGGGCTGACAAAAACCGTATGGTTTACCGGCTTTACCGATGAGCCGTCCTCCGAATTGGGAGTGTACTCAAAATAAATGACATACTCGGGCTTGTCGAGTCCGAATTCCTTCATATCGTCATCGGTGGGACCCAGCTTTGACACATGCAGGAATTCCATTTTGTAAAACGACTGCAGCGCATTGTTTGCCGCATCGGAATCAACGTTGTAACCCTTGGGATAATTCATGACATACGCGGTGTTGGCATAAAACGTACCGTTGCGAGATTCAAGATCCCAATAGGAGAAGCTGACTATCGGCTGCGCACTCGATGATTCCGGATCCTTGACGTCGGCAAGGTCGGCTCCGCGGAACAGAGAAAAGTTCTTTACGTTGAAGTAGGAATTCAGTGTCATAGGGTAACAGACACTGGGTGTGACAAATGTCTCGATCGGCAGATCGAAAACGCTGTTCACGTTTTCTGTGAGCGTTGACTGTCCGTAAACGCTTATAACGGAAGCATCGACGCTGTAATTCATGATATACACTGCATCGCGTCCGCCGTAACGCACGTAGTATCCGCCGCCCGACGGTATCATATCACCGATATAAACAGTATGGATATTGCCGGACGTATCGACAAGACGATACCAGTCGGGAGTGTAATCGTACTCCTTGCCGTCCTCATCAGTACGCTTCTGATCGTCAAGACCGTATTCGGTATACTTACCGTCGGCATCCTTGATGGGATCTTCAATCTTCTGCATCGTCAGCGGATATCCGCAGGAGACAGCAAGCTGAGAGAGCAGCGCCTGGTCAAACGCGGTGTCCTCGTAGTCCTTTATCTGGAACTTGTCGTTTTCATCACGGTAGAAAGTGTAATCCTCGGTCTTTGTATGAACACGTATAGACTGGATACTTGCCTGCTGGGTATGACGGAACATGAGTATGCGCCTCGAAGTTCCGACATCCTCGCCGTCCTCGGTATCGACGACAGCAATGACAGTAGGCTTTCCCGTCTTCTGATCGATCTCAACGAGCGTGCCGAGAGCAGTGTTGAAATAACCTTCTTTGGTCGTTTCAAGCGTGTAACCCTGCTTGTCGCAAAGCACGTACACGCCGCCTTTCTGCTTCACATAGTATTTGGCACCGTCATCGTCTGTATAGACCGTCATGTTAAGGTAATATTTCGCCACTCCGAGCCCAACGCCGAGTACGACAACGCACACGAGCAACGCCGCTATCAAGCGCTTCTGGGCTTTGAGTACGGATCTGCGACGGCGGCCGACGGTCGTCGTGCCGTTTTGATTTTTCTGCATCATGCGTATTTTCTCCTGACAAGCACAACAATGCCGACGCCGAACACCGCAACAGGCGGCAGAACGGTAAGCAGCACGGTGAAGCGATTGGCTTCGGCAGTGGTCAGACTTTCGATCTTGGTTGAAACAAACGTCTTGCTTTCAAGTCCGACGGGAACAAATTCTTTGCCCATGGCTCTCATTGCACTGAGCATAACGTCTGTGTTACCGTAAACATTTGACTGAAGCATCTTTGTGCCGAGGAAACCGGTAGAACCGCAGGCAAGAACATACGAATAATCGGGGTCGGTATTGGTGACCATTCTTGTCTCGCGGGACACTGTCATAAGCTTGTACGGGTCGGCTTCGGTCGCCGTTCCTATCTCGCGTCCGCCCGCCATAGCCTTGGCATCGGCATAGGAAACAAACACATCGTAGATATCGCGTGACGCGCCGTCGCGGTAGAAGCTGCCGTAGGTGAAGCGGTCGGTCTTGTCGTCCTCATTAACGTATTCGGTAAGCTGATAACCGTCCGCATACTTTATGGGCATAGCGTCCTTGAATATCACCTTGGGCGGGAACTGGGTACGGAGATCCTTATGGATCGAAGCACCGAGGCCTCCGGATGTATATGCGCCGATTATCGTCATACCGTCGGTCGTGAGCGAGTGGGCATTGTCCTGAACCACACAGGATTCAAGCTTACCGGAGACGTTTTCCTCGCGCATGAAGGATATTCCCCACTCTTCGAGATATTCCTCAAGGTGAGGGAGGCGCGGGGTCGCGGGATCCATAAAGACAGCCATTGCGTTGTTGCCGTCAAGGAAGCGGTCTATTTTTTCGATCTCTGATTTATCGGAGATACCCTCTTCCTTCACAAGGAAGTCATCGCTCGGATTGTATATGAACAGCATACGGCAATCCTCGGGGATCTCCTGATTTGAAAGATCTATTGCGGAAACGATGTAGCCCGCATCCTGAAGCATAGAAAGGAGCGCCGCGCTCGAAGCTCTTTCGGCATCGGTCGTAAACGGCTCACCATGATTCACGGTAACACAAGCGATGGGAGACTCTGCCTGTGTAACGGCAAGAATGCCCGAAACGAGCTTTTTTTCGCCGTTGTATGCCACGGGAGTCGACGTGTCGGTCTCTTCGAACATATAAAATGCACGGAGGGTGTAAACGCGGAACTCGGTACCGCAGGCGATTATAACGGACTGCGAATTTATAGTGGACTTCGATGTTGTCTTATACTGATTTACCGCGGTCGGGTTGCGGTAGATATTGATGTGTTCGATCTTTACATAATCGACCTTCTGCGCGATCTCGAGAGCCGACCGGTACACGAGCCGCTGTGTCGTGTCGCTGTCAAGGTTATCCGGCTCATCGCAGAAAATGATCTTCACGTCCTGTCCCTTGCTGTCAACATCTTTAAGTGCGCTTATGGCAGCATCGGAGAGAGTATAGAGGCTCTCGGTGGTCATATCGGTGTACCAAAGCAGTTTCTGCGCCAGGAATGTAAAAAGAGCGTTGAAAAGTATCACCGCTGCAATAAGCACGCAGGTGAGGATGAGCGCTACCCCGCCGTAGCGGAAGCGGCGCGAATGCAATGCGTTTTTGGAGCTGTTCATCTGTGTCGCCTCCGATCACGCCCAACGCCTGCGCTCGTAAACGCGCACGGTCAGGTAAAGGAAAATGAAAGTAAGTGAAACGTAGTATACCAACGCGGACCAGTCGAGCATACCGTATCCGAAATTGGAGAAGCGCGAAAGAACGCTGAACCAGTCAAGCACATATCTGACGGCATAGCTCGTGACAAGACGCGTGCCCTCTTCGTCCGATCCCGCCTGGCTGAGCAGGTTCAGGATGACCATCGTAAGCAGCACGCCGATCGTGATAACGGCTGCGGTGAGCTGATTTTCGGTGAGCGACGAAACGAAAAGTCCGATCGCTATGAACGCGGCACCTATCAGCGCGATTCCGATGAGCGAGCCCCATACCTGTGCGGTATTGGGACCGATGTGATCGCCCTTCAGCCAGTCGCCCGAGGCTTTTTTTGCAGCTATCTCGGATGCAGCTACCGAATAAAGCGGAATAAAGTTGATGCAGGAAAGCGCAAGAGAGCCCACGAACAGCGTGAGCGCCGCGCAGAACTTACCCATGACCATTCCGAATATCGTGACTGGCGAGGTGAGCAGGAGCTGCTCGGTGCGCATTTTTCGTTCTTCTGAGAACATTCTCATCGTAAGAAGAGGAATGAGAACTATCATGGCAAAAATGATGTACTGAAAATACGAAGAGGTGCTGTATGAATTCACCTGAAAGGTCGTATAGCAGAATATAAGCGCAGCCAGAGCCATGAACACACCAATATAAACATAGCCGACGGCGTTTATGAAATACGAGCGCATCTCCTTTTTATAAATTGCAAGCATAAGCCTTTACCGACCGCACAGCGGTCATCCTTTCGGTTTTTATCGGTTTGTTTTATGAAAGATTTTATCGGTTATCTGTCCCCGGAGTCCTTTGTGTTTTTGCTGTCGTCGGCAAATGTGTCGGATTTTATGGTATAATCCTCGTAATATTTGCCCTGCTCCGCCGGCGTCTCCTCCGGCGCGTTTTCCGATCTCTTTATCTGCTCGGCGGTCTTTTCCACTATCTCGCCGGCAATATCACGTTCGGCAGTCGCCCTGCGCGTGCGCGGCGCCTTTTCGTTCGGTCGACGTGCTCCTGTCTTATCGACAACGGCAATGAAGATATCCTCGATGCTCATTCCGAGCGCTTCAAGCCCTATCATCGGCCACTTCTTTTCAGCCATAGTCCAGAACAGCTTCTTGCGGATGTCGATACCGACCTCGCTCTCGATCATGTATGTGTAAGCATCTCCGTCACGAGCCGCAAGCACCTCGGCATATGTGATACCCGCCATGTTGCGGAGTGTGGCAAGCACGTCGCGCTGCGGTCCCGCTATCTTCACATTGAAGCGGCGGGTGTTTTCGACTGCCCGGGAAATATTCTCCGTCAGCTCGTCCGCAACTATTTTGCCCTTGTTTATGATAACGATCCTGTCGCATACCGCCTGGACTTCCTGAAGGATGTGTGTGGAAAGAATGACGGTATGCTCTTTTCCGAGAGTTCTTATGAGGTTGCGTATCTCGATTATCTGCTTCGGGTCAAGTCCTATCGTCGGTTCGTCGAAAATAATAACGGGCGGATTTCCGATAAGCGCCTGCGCGATACCGACACGCTGGCGGTAACCCTTCGACAGATTCTTTATAAGCCTGCGGCGCACATCGCCGATCTTGACGACCGAGCAGACCTCCTCAATATGCTTTTGCTTGTTGAGGGTACACCCCTTGAGGTCGTAGCAAAACGAGAGATACTCATCCACCGTCATATCGGGATAAAGCGGCGGCTGTTCGGGAAGATAACCGATGAGCCTCTTTGCATTCAGCGGGTCGTCGAGAATATCGACACCTCCTATGGTTACGCTGCCGGAAGTGGACGAGAGATATCCTGTGACGATATTCATCGTCGTACTCTTACCGGCGCCGTTAGGTCCGAGAAAGCCGACAACTTCACCGCGCTCCACCTCAAAGCTGATATCGTCAACGGCGCAGAAAGAGCCGTAATTCTTAACCAGGTGAGATATTTTAATCATAAAAAGCGGGTTCCTTTCATTTTGGATTATGACACCTAGTAAGTATAACACGCAAATATTTATATTTTATGAACGATCGGCAATTAGGCGAAAAAAGGTGGTATCGCAAGCTGATTTTTTTGTGATCTTCGTCCGAATATTGACACCCCCTGACGCATCAGTGCCGAAAAAAGGCAAAATTCCGTCCAAACAGGTCAAACATCTTGAAAAAGCACGGGACATACTGTATAATATATATAACTGCACTTCGAAAGGAGCAACAGATATGGCTGACGATAAAATATTACAGTATAAATGCCCGTGCTGCGGCGGGACCATCGAATTCGACAGCAAACTGCAGAAGCTGCGCTGCCCGTATTGCGACACGGAATTCGACGCGGATACGCTGCGCGGCTTTGACGACGGGTTGAAATCCACCGCCGACAACACACCCGAGTGGGATCCCTACGGCGAGGACAGCGGTAACGGGAACTGGCGCGAGGGAGAAACGGACGGAATGGTCTCATACGTATGCAAATCCTGCGGCGGTGAGGTCATAGGTGACAAAAACACCGCGGCGACCGTATGCCCTTTCTGCGGCAACAATGTCATAGTCACACAGCAATTCAGCGGAACGCTGCGTCCCGACTACGTGATACCGTTCAAGATCGACAAGGAGGGCGCCAAGACCGCGCTCAAAAACTTTATGAAAGGCAAAAAGCTGCTGCCCGATTCGTTTACCGATGAAAACCGCATCGACAGCATACAGGGCATTTATGTTCCCTTCTGGCTTTTCGATGCCGATGCCGACGCCTCGCTGAGCTTCCGTGCCACACAGGTGAGCTGCTGGTCGGACAGCAATTACGACTACACGCGCACCTCATATTATCAGGTGCTGAGAGCCGGTAAAATCGCCTTCGACCGCGTCCCGGTGGACGGCTCAAAGAAAATGGACGACACCTACATGGAGGCAATAGAGCCTTACAACTATGCCGATCTTGAGGACTTCGGCACGCCATACCTTGCCGGATATCTTGCCGACAGATATGACGTTGACGCCGATGCAAGCACGCCGAGAGCGAACGAACGCATAAAAAACAGCACCGCTGCGGCTTTCAGGGCGACCGTGCACGGCTATGCAAGCTGCACACCCACCGGGTCGAACATAAATCTTTCAAACAGAAACATCAGATACGCTCTTCTTCCCGTATGGCTGCTCAACACAAAATACCGTGACGAGATGTACACCTTTGCCATGAACGGGCAGACCGGCAAGTTCATCGGCAAGCTGCCGGTCGATCGTTCAAAGTACTGGAAGTACTGGGGCATCGTATTCGGCATTGCGGCGGCTATCGGGATCGCGCTTGCGTTCCTGCTGTAAAGGAGGCGACAAAAATGAAGATCGGAAAGAACATATTCGCTCCCCGCATCCTTGCAGTCATCACGGCTCTGCTGCTCGCATGCCTCTGTGTTATACCCGCAGGTGCAACGCAGAAGTACAAATGGGTCGATGACAGAAACGATCTCATCGGCGAGAACTGCGAAAAGGAAATAGAAGCTTCGTTTGAGTACATAAAGAATACCTACGATTACAATGTTTATTTCGCCACCGTTTACTCTCTGGGTTCAAAAACTGCAACGGAATACGCAGATGACCTTTACGACAGTCTCTTCCCCATCAATTCGACCGGCATTCTCATGCTTGTGAGCATGGAGGAACGCGACTATGCATTTTCAACGAGCGGCGCAGCGATAGACCTCTTCAACACCGACTCGAGGCTGATTAATCTTGAGCTTGCCGTTGTTGCACTTCTGCGCGTCAATGATTTTGAAGGTGCGGCAAAGACGTTTGCACATCTGACACAAAGCTGCCTTGAAGCCGTCAGACGCTACGAGCAGGACAAGGATGATATCCCGAACGCGTGGATGAACAGCTACTGCGAAACGATAGACGACTACTGGGTAAAGCGCAAGATGCCGGAAGAATACAATTCCGTTTCGCTGCGCGGAATTATAAAAGCACTTTCCGAAAGTCACGAGAACACCGGCGGCATCTATGATTACGGCAGAGACTATCTCAAACGCTGCGCGTCAAGATTTCTGATAGCGCTTGCGGTCGCTGCTGTCGTCGCCTTCATATGGGTCGGCGTAATGAAATCAAAGATGAACACCGCAAGGCGGCAGAATGCGGCATCGAACTATGTGCGACCGGACAGCTTCAAGCTGACGCAAAGCTCGGATCTGTTCCTGTACAGCACCGTCTCAAGGACGGCACGCGCAAGGGATGATTCAAGCGGAAGCGGCGGCGGTGGCGGCGGAAGCCACACAAGTTCGTCCGGCGGGTCGCACGGCGGTTCAAGCGGAAAATTCTGAGTAACGCCCATATGACCGAAACAGGGTATGCGCGAGCCTTAAGGCTCCGCATACCCTGTTTTTTTATTTATATGTTTTTTCAGGCTCTTTCCGGCTTTTTGCCGAGCATGACGGATATTCTCTCGTCAAGCTCGCCGCGCGATATTCCGAGTACCTCGGAAAGCTCGCCGAGCAAACAGCAATAAGCCGAATGTTCAAAGTCGATATCAAGGTCGGGGAGCCTGCGGCGCGTGCGGCTGAATTCCTCACGGCGGCGGCGTACCGCTTTTACGATTCGCACATAATTGACGGGATCGGTCGTGCGAAGTGCCTCACGATACACATCGCGCCGCGATCTTTCATTATCGACGGTTATCGCGGCAATGTCCGAGATGCGGGCAAGCAGTTCTCCGGCTTTTTCTCTCGAAAGAAGCGGTCTCATCACCACATTTTCGTTTGTCACCGGCGTGTATATCACACTGTTCGCCTGGTCATACAACGGCTTGAGGACATAGTATTCCCTGTCATCCCCGGCATCATAGGGAGAGCGACTCATACCGTCAACACGGCAGACTCCGTTCGTTCCGTATACGATCAAATCCCCGATCTCAAACATAATTACGCTCCTTCCGAATTTAATATCTTATTTCCTTCATACATATATTATACACCGAATTACGCGGTTTGTCAAATAATTTTATTCATTATTGCCGAACATTCCGAAAAACTGACGCGATATATTCAAAATACCGGCTGCGCAGCACGGCGCAGCCGGTATCCGTATTTGTTCCGCGTCACTTTTCGGCGGTGTTTTTTTTGCGCAGGTCGAGCAATGTCATCACGCCCGGGCGGTACTCGCGGCGGATAATGTGTATGATAAGTTCCTCTGTGGATGCAAGGCAGCCGACGGTGCAGACCGCAAACGAATACACGGTGCCGATACCCGTCGAAATGAAATAAGGGAGCATGAACACCCCGAGCCCCGTCAGTTTGTTGAGGTATGTATGCAGCGCCGCAAAACGGTGATATTTTACGGCAGCGGTCAGATAAGACGCCAGCCGCAACGCAAGCACGAGCCCCACATACGCCCATATCAGGCGCGGCAGACGTTCCCACAGCACCGGGAACATACGTATCATCATCACCGAGTAAAAAAGAAGGTCGGCGGCGCTGTCAAGCTTGGCACCGAGCTCGGTCGTGATATGCGCGGCACGCGCTATAACGCCGTCAAGCACATCGCTGATACCGCAAAGCGTGTATATGACAAAGAATGCGGGCGTCAGCGGTGTTATGAACATAAGGCACGCCGCACCAGCTATACGCAGCGATGTCAGTATATTCGGCAGTGTCAGCAGCTTTTTCATCCTTCCTCCATGGGATCGTTGCGGCGGAACGGTCCGCGCAGGCACAGAATGCCGTGCCCGTACATTTTCGCAGTCCGTGACCGCCGATCTTCATTATTGCGAAATAAAGATCCTGCCGCGCGCGACAGGATCCTTTGTGGTGCCGGTGGCGGGGGTCGAACCCGCACGTCCGTGAAGACACGGGATTTTGAGTCCCGCGCGTCTGCCAATTCCACCACACCGGCATATTGCTTTATCGCGGCAATTAAATCTCTCATGTATTATACCACACCAAGAGATGAAAATCAAGACATAATACCGATTTTTCGACCTTCACTTTTCAGTATCGCGGATATTTTTGCCGCCGGAATGCTCGTAGCGATGTTCCCGCGTTGCGGAATGTAACTGTTTCTGCTCTGCGGCATACCATGAAAGAGAGAATATTCATACCCGCCGCAGGACGGCGGGACACACGGAGGTTGTTCATGAACGAAAGAACAAACGAACAAAGCAGAACGAACGGGATAGACTCCGCAGAGGAACAGCACTCTCCGCAGCGGGAAGCTACAGCAGAGCAGAATACGCCACCGGCAGCTCCGCAGACCATATCGGACGATCTGAGCGGCGAAGGGCGTCTGCTCGTCCGCGTCACGACAGCGACGGGAGCCATCCCTCTCGAAAATGCCACGGTCGTGATACGCGACAGTCCCGAGGCAGGCGGAGGCATCGTCGCATCACTTCGCACCGACCGCAGTGGACTTACACCGGTGATAACGCTTGCGGCGCCGCCAAAAGCCATCGCCCAGCAGCCGGGGACGGTCAGACCATTTTCAACATACAGCATAGACGTCATCCTTCCCGGATATTTCACCCCCGTATATGAGGGCGTTCCCGTATTCGATGGCATCACATCGGTGCAGAGCGTGGGAATGATACCGCTTCCCGAAAACGGCTTCCCCGACTCGCGCCGTCCGGATGAAAAAATAATCTATCCGGAATCAAACAATCCCGAGCTGTGATAGGAGGAACGCAATGCCTACAGTAACACCTGTCATTCCCGAGACAATAACCGTACATCTCGGCGCACCGGGAACTTCCGCCGCAAATGTAACGCTTCCCTTCTGGAACTACATAGCAAACGTCGCATCAAGCGAAATATATCCGTCGTGGCCGGAAAACGCTCTGCGTGCGAATATATACGCGCAGATAAGCTTTGCGCTCAACCGCATATACACAGAATATTACCGCTCACGAGGGTATGATTTCGACATAACCAACTCTACCGCATATGACCAGTACTTCGTTGAAGGGCGCGACATTTTCAGCAATATAAACGAGATAGTCGGCGAGATTTTCAACAGTTATGTCGTTCGCCAAGGCAGCGTAGAACCGCTTTTTACCCAATACTGCAACGGCACCACAGTCACCTGCCCGGGACTTTCGCAATGGGGAACCGTCGAGCTTGCAAACCGCGGACTGACGCCGTATGAGATACTTCAGTATTACTACGGCGACGATATCGACATAGTAACGAACGTTCCGGTGGAAAACGTGAGAGCCTCGGCTCCCCTTGTGCCGTTGAGACCGGGAAGTGCGGGAAACGGTGTGCGGAACGTTCAGATACGCCTCAACCGCATATCTCAGAACTACCCTGCCATTCCCAAGATCGTTGTGACCGACGGTCTTTTCTCGACCGATACCGAGGAGGCGGTAAAGGAGTTTCAGCACATCGCGGGACTCACGCCCGACGGTATAGTGGGAAACGCGACATGGTATGCGATACTGTTCTATTACAATGCCGTGAAACGGCTCAATGAGCTGAATTCCGAGGGGCTGTCACTCTCCGAGATATCGCAGGAATTTCCCTTTCTGCTTCAGGAGGGCATGACGGGTCAGGCAGTGAGAAATCTCCAGTATTACATCAGTTATCTTTCCCGCTATTATCAGACGATACCGTCTGTCGCCGTTGACGGTATATTCGGTCCGGCAACCAAAGCAGCCGTCATAGACGTACAGAACACCTTCGACCTTACGCCGGACGGCATCGTGGGTCCGTACACATGGCAACGGATATACAACGCCTATCTCGGGATCGCACGCACCATACCGATAGAGTATGTCGCGGGCAGGGGCATCCCATATCAGGGAGTTCCGCTGCGGCTGGGGTCGGAGGGCGAGACCGTTCTGTTGCTCCAAAGATATCTAAACCGCATCGCGCAGTCGATAAACGAGCTGCCCGAGGTGACGCCGACCGGTTATTTCGGAAATATAACCGAGCAGGTCGTGCGGTCATTTCAGGACTTTTACGGGCTTCCGGTCACCGGTGTCGTGAATATCGAAACATGGGATGCAATAGAGAGCGTGTTCGACGATGTGAGCGCCGAGGACACTCTGCGCGATGGTCAATACCCCGGCTATCCGGTTTCATGAATGGAGGACGCACGCAATGGACAAAAGAACCACCGAGACAGAAGCGCGGCGCAACATACAGCGTTATCTGCGTCAGCTGTCATATTTTGAACCTACGATATTGCCGCCGCCGATAAACGGCGTCGCCGGAGACGATACGACGCGCGCCCTGAAAGCTTTTCAGAAGCTTGATGGGCTCCCCGAGACCGGGATCGCGGACAGCATCACGTTTGACCGTCTGTTTGCCGCATATGTCGCTTCGCTTGAAGAACGCGCACAGCCTGCGGGCATATACCCGTTCCCGGACGCACCGGAAGGATATTCGCTTGAACCCGGCAACAGCACACCGATCGTGAGGCTCGTGCAGTTCATGCTTACGGAAATATCCGCGATATATGATATGTCTGCGAATGTAGCCGGAACGGGGATATACGATAAAGCGACCGAGGACGCAGTGCGCGATCTGCAATACCGCAATCTGCTGCCGGTCACCGGGATCACAGACAAAGCAACATGGGACGCGCTTGCGCGGGCCTACGGCTTTTATATTCTTTACCTCGAACCGTAAAAAAGCATAAAGGCGGACGGCAAAGTCAAAAATAGTGTCATAACATTATTTCTCAAGGAGCCCTACGCCAATGAAAAGTAAATTCACGCAAAAAGCACGCAGCACGCTCGGCAGAGCGCTTGACTGCGCGCGCGAGCTCGGGCACACATATATCGGATCCGAGCACCTTCTGCTCGGTCTGCTCGGAGAAGACGATTCCGCAGCGAGCCGCCTGCTCTATGCGCGCGGTGCCGATTATGACCGCGTGTTCTCTGCGGTGGCGGAAACCTCCGGAGTCGGTGCACCGAGCACAGTGCTGCCCTCTGACATGACACCGCGCACGCGCAGGATAATCGAAGTCTCGGCACAGGCGGCAGCAAAATACATGCAGAGCTTTATCGGCACCGAGCACATTCTTCTTGCCCTGTGTGAGGAACGCGACTGCGCCGCGGTGAGACTGCTTGAAGATCTCGGGCTCTCCCCCTCCGAGATACGCTCGGACATAACCTCATACCTTGAAAGCATCGCGGGCAGGGCGGCACTGAGGCAGACGGGCGACCGCATTGGCATACGTGACACGGCACCGACTCTTTCAAAATACGGGCGCGACCTCACTGCGGCGGCAGCAGCGGGAAGGCTCGATCCGACCGTGGGCAGAGAAGCCGAGACCGCGCGTGTGATACAGATACTCTGCCGCAGGCAGAAAAATAATCCTTGCCTTATCGGTGAACCCGGAGTCGGAAAGACCGCCGTCGTCGAAGGTCTGGCACGCCTTATCGCCAACGGCGATGTACCCGAGCAGCTTGCGGGGCGCACGCTCATAACTCTCGACCTGCCATCAATGATCGCCGGGGCAAAATACCGCGGCGAGTTTGAGGACAGAATGAAAAGCGTCATGGAGGAGGTCGCAAAGAACGATTCCATAATACTGTTCATTGACGAGATACACACCGTGATCGGTGCGGGAGCAGCCGAGGGTGCGGTCGATGCTGCAAATATACTGAAGCCGGCTCTGGCACGCGGAGAGCTTCAGGTCATCGGTGCAACCACGGTAAGCGAATACCGCATGCACATCGAAAAAGATCCGGCACTCGAGCGCCGCTTTCAGCCGGTGAATATCGGAGAGCCGTCCGAAGAAGATGCCATAAGTATTCTCGGCGGTCTGCGCAGCGGTTATGAGGAGCACCATGGACTCAGGATCACCGACGAGGCAATAGAAGCGGCTGTAAGGCTTTCGGCACGCTATATAAACGGCAGATTTCTCCCCGACAAAGCGATCGACCTTATCGATGAGGCGGCGGCAGGCAAGCGGATAGAACTTTCGAATCGCCCGGGCTCGCTCAGAAGCTACGAACGACAGCTTCGCGATGTGATGCGCGAAAAGGAGCAGGCGATCTGCAATCAGGACTTCGAAGGCGCCGCAGCTCTCAGAGACAAGGAGAACGGGCTGCGCCTCCTTTGTGAAAAGGCGCTTAGGGAAAGCACAGATAACGAAAACGATGCCGTAAGCGCCGAGGACATAGCCGATATCGTTACACGCTGGACGGGGATCCCCGTTACATCGGTCACTGAGGATGAATCGCGCCGACTCTCCGAGCTTGAGGAGCGTCTTGCCCGTCATGTTGTCGGTCAGAGCGAGGCAATAAAGGTCACGTCGGCAGCGATAAGGCGCGGCAGACTGGGAATATCCGACCCGCGCCGTCCGATAGGCTCGTTCATTTTTTCGGGACCGAGCGGCGTCGGCAAAACCGAGCTCTGCCGCGCACTTGCCGAGGAGCTGTTCGGTTCGCAGAGCTTTCTCCTGCGCTTTGATATGTCCGAATACATGGAAAAGCACAGCGTCTCACGGCTGATCGGCTCTCCGCCGGGTTATATCGGATATGACGACGGCGGGCAGCTCACCGAACGCGTGCGCCGCATGCCGTACTGTGTACTTCTCTTCGACGAGATTGAAAAAGCGCACGGGGACATTTTCAATATACTTCTTCAGATCCTTGAGGACGGACGACTGACCGATTCGCAGGGCAGGACGGTCGATTTCCGCAATACGGTAGTGATAATGACATCGAACATCGGCGCAAGATACCGTGACAAAAACAGCATAGGCTTTGATCCGCGCGGTACCTCCGCTTCCGGAAGCGACGAAAAACAGCGCGTGACGCGCGCACTCGAGGAAACGTTCAGACCCGAGCTGCTCAACAGAATAGACGAGATCGTTGTATTCAATCGCCTCAGCCCCGATGACGTACAAAAAATATGCCGCACCATGCTCGGTGAGCTATCGGCGCGCTGTGCCGCCGGCGAACGCGGATTTTCGCTTGTATTTGACGATAGCGCCACAGACTTTCTCTGCCGGCGCGGATACGATCCCGCACTCGGCGCACGCCCGCTGAGGCGCGTGATACAGCGCAAGGTCGAAGAGCCGCTCGCCGATGCCATGCTCTCCGGCGGCGTGAAAAAGATAGTCCGCGGCAGCAGAGTCACGGTCACCGCCTCTGGCGACGGAGAAGAACTGTCCATTGACATCAAATAAGTCTTTAATTTTGCAATATTATCTTGACTGTTATTCTTTTTTGTGGTATAATACCTCCCGTAAAGTGAATATTAACCGAATCAAAGGAGTTAAAAATGAAATACAGCAAGGATTATATTGCAAAAGTCATCGCCGCCGTCGAAAAACGGAATCCCGGCGAGCCTGAGTTCATCCAGGCGGTAAAAGAAGTTCTCGAATCGATCGAGCCTATGCTTGAAGCGCGCCCAGACATCGTTGAGGCGGGCATCATCGAGAGACTCGTCGAACCCGAAAGATTTATCACATTCCGCGTCGCGTGGGTAGATGACAATGGTGAAGTACAGGTGAATCGCGGCTACCGCGTACAGTTCAATTCCGCCATCGGTCCCTACAAGGGCGGTCTGCGTCTGCACCCGAGCGTGAATGCGTCGATCATCAAATTCCTCGGATTCGAGCAGACCTTCAAAAACTCGCTCACCGGTCTCCCCATGGGCGGTGCCAAGGGCGGCTCCGATTTTGATCCCAAGGGCAAGAGCAACGGCGAGATCATGCGCTTCTGCCAAGCGTTCATGACCGAGCTTTATCGTCACATCGGCCCCGACACCGACGTTCCCGCAGGTGATATCGGCGTCGGCGGACGTGAGATCGGCTACCTGTTCGGACAGTATAAAAAGATTCGCAACGAATTCACCGGTGTGCTCACCGGCAAGTCCCTCACCGCCGGCGGCTCGCTCGCACGCACCGAAGCTACGGGCTACGGCCTCTGCTACTTCACCGAGGAAATGCTGCACGATGCAGGCACCTCATTTGCCGGCAAGCGTGTCGTCATCTCCGGCTCCGGCAATGTGGCGATCTATGCAGCCGAAAAGGCAACGACGCTCGGCGCCACCGTCATTGCCATGAGCGATTCCTCCGGATATATAGTTGACGAGAACGGCATCGACCTCGCTCTCATTAAAGAGATCAAGGAAGTAAAGCGCGGAAGGATCCGCGAATATGCCGACGCAAAGGGCGCATCGGTAAAATATGTTCCCGCATGCCGCGAGATCTGGACCGTGCCCTGCGACATCGCTCTTCCCTGCGCAACTCAGAACGAGCTTGACGCGGCGGGCGCCGAAGCACTGGTAAAGAACGGTGTGTTTGCCGTCGCCGAGGGCGCCAATATGCCCTCCACGCCCGAAGCTATTGAGATATTCAAAGCAAATAAAGTGCTGTTCGCTCCCGCAAAGGCGTCAAACGCTGGCGGCGTTGCAACAAGCGGTCTTGAAATGTCCCAGAACTCGATGCGTCTCTCGTGGACATTCGAAGAGGTCGATGAAAAGCTTCACGGCATAATGAAGAACATTTATAAGAACGCCTCCGCAGCCGCCGAGAAATACGGACACAAGGGCGACCTTGTGGTCGGAGCCAACATTGCAGGCTTCCAGAAGGTAGCCGAGGCTATGCTCTGGCAGGGCGTTTGCTGACATCACGCAAAAAGACCTGCTGCCGCGCAAATGCGCGGCAGCAGGTCTTTTTGTTTACATCGGCACCGTCAGCTTACTGAATGAACATGGCGTCACCGAAGCTGAAAAAGCGATATTTCTCCTTGACAGCCAGCCGATAAGCCTCAAGCATCTTATCACGGTCGTAGAACGCACTCACGAGCATGAGGAGCGTGCTCTCGGGCAGGTGGAAATTCGTTATCAGCGCATCGACCATTTTAAATCTGTATCCGGGATATATGAATATCCCCGTGTCGGCGCTCATAGCGTGCAGTATCCCCTGCTCATCCGACGCGCTCTCGAGCGTGCGGCAAGAGGTCGTTCCGACGGCGATTATGCGTCCTCCGGCAGCACGGCGCTCATTTATCGTTTTTGCGGCTTCCTCACTGACCGAAAAATATTCGGTATGCATAATGTGCTCCGATACCTTGTCGGCTTTGACGGGACGGAAGGTCCCGAGACCAACATGGAGCATGACCGGCACGACAGCTACGCCCATCGCACGTATCCTGTCAAGCAGCTCTGTCGTAAAGTGCAGCCCGGCGGTCGGCGCGGCAGCCGAGCCCTCCTCGCGCGAATAGACTGTCTGATACCTTTCGGAGTCCTCAAGCCGCTCCTTTATGTATGGCGGCAGGGGCATAAGACCTATCTCGTGAAGCAGAACGTATGAATTCTGATATACCGAACGGTCATATTCGAAATGAACTATACGGTTGCCCTCTTCGACTATGTCGGTAACCTCGGCGGCAAGTCTGCCGCCGCCGAAGACGAGACGCGCCCCAATCTTCGCCCGTTTACCGGGCTTAACGAGCGTCTCCCACTCGTCGGGACCGTGCTGACGAAGCAGCAGCAGCTCAATGGCTGCCTCCGGTCTGCCCTCGGCGTGACCGTAAAGACGTGCGGGAATAACACGCGAGTCGTTTATGACAAGAGTATCCGTCGGGCGCAGATAATCTGTTATATCGTGAAAATGCCTGTGCTCGATAGCTCCCGTCGCGCGGTCTATGACCATAAGCCGCGAGGCATCGCGCACCTCTGTGGGGTGCTGAGCTATCAGCTCCTCGGGAAGATCGTAATAAAAATCATGTGTGGACAGATCGGTGTCCGGTTTTTTGTTTATAATAACGTCGCTCAAACTGAATAAGCCGTGCCTTTCAAAAATATTCACGGGACGCCGCACCTTTGTCGCGCAGCGCACCATGCGCATATATTATATAACAAAAGGTGTTTTTTTGCAACCTTTTTAAGCAAGCAAGGAGTGATACGGCAGATAAATGAGCAGATACACGGTATTTACCGGGGTCGGCACCGCGCTCGTGACCCCATTTGACGACTCCGGGCACGTTGATCTCGACGCGCTCGGCACGCTTATCGACCGCCAGATCGACGGCGGAGCGGACGCGCTCGTGATGACGGGCACAACGGGCGAAGCGCCGGTGCTTTCGGCAGACGAAAAAAAGGAGATATGGCGCTTTACGCGCGCAAGGATCGACAGCGGCAAGCGAAAGGTCCCGCTCATCGCTGGCAGCGGCGGCAATAACACCGAAGCTGCTGCGGCGCTGGCGCACGATGCGGAGCTTGCGGGAGCCGACGCGCTGCTTGTCGTGACTCCATACTACAACAAAAGCTCGCAGGCGGGGCTTTGCGAGCATTACAGGCGCATTGCCGGCTCAACATCACTGCCGGTGATCGCATATACCGTTCCGTCGCGCACCGGCGTCAATGTAGCGCCGGATACATGGCGCAAACTCGCATCCATCCCGAATATCGTCGGCGTCAAGGACGCGACCGGCGACCTCAGGCACACCTCGCGGCTCTCGGTCATGCTGGGCGACGAGTCACGCCCGGATTCGCTTGCCGTCTATTCGGGAGACGATGAGCTTACGCTGCCGGTGCTTTCATACGGCGGCTGCGGAGTGATATCTGTCGTGTCAAATGTGATCCCGGGCGAGATGCACGAGCTTTGCCATCTGTTTTTCGGCGGTAAAAACGACGAGGCACTGCGTCTGTGGCGCAGGATAAGCGGCGTCACCGCAGCAATGTTCTGTGACGTGAACCCGATACCGGTAAAAGCGGCGCTGGCGGAAATGGGACTTTGCCGCCCGTATCTGCGGCTTCCGCTCATCCCGCTCTCGGCAGAGAAGAAAAATCCCGTCCGAGCCGCACTGCGGGCAGCCGGAATGCTGTAAGGATATCAAAACAAAATCGGAGGTGCCGAAAAACTCATTCTGAGTTTTTCGGCACCTCCGTAAGGTTTTATTCGGCTTTTTCTGCGGGATGCTCGGATTTTTCCGCCTCCGCGGCAGGCTTTCCGAGGTATTCGGGCAGCTTCATGCCCGCCATGTCGAACAGATCGGTAAGCGGCGGGACCGACTTATACAGCCCCGAGATGAACCCCGCGGTGCTGCTCTTTCCGTCGGCGCCGCTCTGTCCGTTGTCCCAGACTGTCACCTTGTCGATCTTGAGGTTCTTGACGGCATCGACCTGAATGCGGGTCAGCTCCTCGAGCTTGTCGGTGACCATCAGTCTGATGGCGGCGTTTGCGTCTCCGCCCGCAGCGGCGACGACCTGCGCAAGACCCTCTGCCTGCTTTACGAGTATCTCTCTCGCACCGGCAGCCTCTGCCTGCATCTTCATGAGTATCGCGTCGGCTTCACCGCGCGCCTTGCGGCGCATCTGCTCGGCTTCAGCCTCCGCCTTCAGCTCGGCTTCTCTCTTGGCGATCTCGGCTTTTACAAGAACGTCAGCCTCGAGCTTCGCTCTTTCAAGCTCGGCACGCGCACCTTCGGCGTCGCGCTGCGCGGCGTAGGATTCCTCCATCGCCTTTGCCGACTGAATGTTTTCGGCGGCAACGGCGCGCTTGTTCGCTTCCGCTTCTCTTTCGCGGCGTGTCGCGTCGGATTCGGCGATTTTCACCTTCGCCTCGTTCTCACCGGCTATAGCCTCGGAGTTGGCTCGGGAGACATTGATCCTCTGATCCTTTTCGGCGGCAGACGCACCGATGGCACCGTTTCTGTCAGCCTCGGCGACCGAGATCTTTGCGTCGTTTATCGCCTTTGCGGCAGCCTCTTTACCGAGCGCGGCAATATACCCGCTCTCGTCGTCGATATCGGTCACGTTGACGTTTATCAGGCGCAGACCGATCTTTTTGAGCTCTGTCTCAACGTTGCCCGAAACCGCATCAAGGAACTTGTCGCGGTCGGTGTTGATCTCCTCGATGTCCATCGTGGCGATGACAAGACGAAGCTGACCGAAGATTATATCCTTGGCAAGCTCCTGTATCTCGGCAAGCTTGAGACCGAGAAGGCGCTCGGCTGCGTTCTGCATCACGCCGACCTCGGTAGAAATACCGACGGTGAAACGCGAGGGAACGTCAACACGGATGTTCTGGTGCGACAGCGCGTTCGTCAGATCAACCGGGATCGACAGCGGCGTCAGATCGAGATACTCATACGACTGCACGATCGGAACGATGAACGCCGCACCGCCGTGAATGCACTTGGCAGAGCGCTGCGTGCCGTCGCGGTTGGTGCCGACCTTACCGTAAATGACCATGATCTTGTCGGAGGGGCATTTTTTGTACCTCGACGCGAACACGACGATGAAGGCAAACAGCACGATCACGACCGCCAGAACTATCAGCGGGACCGCGGCGGAAAGTCCGCCCGCGAGCATGGGAATGAAGTGTGTCATTTTTTATTCTCCTCAAAAATAATTTGGATCGATGTAAATAAGCCGCGAAAGCTCCGTGGCCGCGCAGCACAATCCGTGCGCGTCAGTCGTCCCGCTCTTTGTCCTTGCGGCGCTTGCGCGTCAGAGTTAAGATCGCAGCGGGGACGGCGGCAGCAACGACCGCTCCTGCGGCAAACATCACAGCACGCTCGCCCTTTTCGTCGCCCGTTTCGGGCGATGTGGCTGCGTAATTACGGACATAGTCAAAAATATCTCCGCCGGATATGCGCCAACCGTCGTCGGTATATACGAGGTCGGCAGTATATGTACCGTCAAAGTAGTCGGGAGGACCTTCGTATGGAGCAGACGCTTTTATTACTGCCACGGTACTTTTGAATTTCACGCTCGCGGTTTTGCCATCAGATTTAATGTCAATGCTTTCGCCTCTCAATAATACATCAGGGCAAACGAGACGCAGCCTGTACCAATTTCCGTTCGCTCCGCGCCTTACGAGTTCAACGTCCGGTCCGCCCGGAACATGAATATCTTCCACCATACGTGCCGCAAGCTCAGGTGTCAGACATTTCTTATAATCCTCGAGTACAAAATTACGGATATCCTCGCCGAAATACTTTTCATAGTGTTCGGTATTATTATATTCGAAATAATAGAACGTTTTCCCATTGGCATAAGGAACACCTTTTGAATCGCACTTGAATCCTACAATTCCGACTATGTTCTGACTTCCTGATACATCGTATAGAGGAACCGAAGCACGCCAAAATTGGTCATACAGATTCTTGAATGTCTTTCCGTCGAGAGGCTCGATGTCTGATTCCGCCACGGGCAGCAAAGCAAACAACATCGTCAGAATAACTATCAGTGACAATGTAAAAATGCTCTTTTTTCTCATGGTGTTCTCTCCTTTTTGTTTGCTTTTATTTATTTCAGTCCTGCTCTCTGTCCTTGCGGCGCTTGCGCGCCAGTGTCACGATCGCAGCGGGAACAGCGGCGGCAACGACCGCTCCCGCGGCAAACATCACCGCACGCTCGCCCTTTTCGTCGCCAGTCACCGGTGACGTTGCAGAATCGCCTAACGCCCATGCAACAAAACTACACTCACCGATTTTCCATCCCGAATCAGTTTTTACAAACAAAACGCGGTAATCATTCGAAAGTTGTGTTACACCGCTCGTGCGTGTAAATATCAATGAAGCTTCCTCGCCGTTGCATCTAAAGTCACGAAAATCATGGTACGTCACAGGATTGAAACTGTCGTTCTGTGTCCCGTAGCCTTCGTAATATTTCAGAAGTATTCCATCACTGTCATATCTGAATATCTCTATCGGTACAGCTCTTTTTTCGCGCGGGTGATGGAAGTTTGTCATTTCATCTGCAATATTATCGACATAATATTGTTTTGCGTACTCTTTCCAAGCATCTACGGTTAAATACTTGCATTCAGGATCAAGGTCAAGATAATTATAGCTTTTTTTCCATTGACCGTTCTTGCTATACGACTCCCCTGATGTTGAAGTACTGAAAGCACGCACATTATCTTCACGTATCGTATAACTCCCGTCCGCCCCCATATCCTTAACAACATTATACATATGCTGAAATTCGTCAAACGGGTGTTGGATGTGCGACATACATTCACGCGCATTTTTGAATATATCCAACGCATCATCATATGTCAGTGCGACTGATTCGGCTTTTACACCAACACACACGCAAGTGAATAGAAGAACTATGCTCATTGCCGCTGCTATGATCATCTTTTTCATTTTCAAATTACCTCACCACTACGATTCAAGATACCGAAATACTATCCAGTGACTAACTGAATCATATATTTCATTCTCTCCTTTTGTTTGTTTTTGTGTCTTATAATATTTTTGTGACTTATAATATTATATATTTAATTCAGTCCCGCTCTTTGTCCTTGCGGCGCTTGCGCGTCAGAGTTAAGATCGCTGCGGGAACGACGGCGGCAACGACCGCTCCTGCGGCAAACATCACCGCACGCTCGCCCTTTTCGTCGCCCGTTTCGGGCGATGTGGCTG
>ERZ779737.438-NODE-438-length-39829-cov-5.564515_pt1 | contig 39829 bp, 39 predicted proteins | sample MGYA00511889_ERZ779737 | MGnify/ENA primary metagenome ERZ779737 (study PRJEB29588, sample SAMEA2163575) | human gut metagenome | biome: human gut; feature: human-associated habitat; material: faeces | place: Denmark | collected 2008/2010 ... | reverse complement strand
CTTGCATGTGTTAGGCACGCCGCCAGCGTTCATCCTGAGCCAGGATCAAACTCTCTATAAATTGTATCATAACTGCTTAAAGCAGATATAATCTAAATTATGATCGCTTTTCTTAGCTCTCAAAGAAATTAATTTAAGCTTTCCTCTCGGAAAACTTGAACCCTTTTCCGGTGCTTATTTAGCATAAGCTGTTCTTACATTATCTAATTTTCAAGGTACACTCTTGCTCTCCGCAACGCGGTGAGCTTTTATATATTAGCAGATTCGAGACGACTTGTCAAGAACTTTTTTCAAAACTTATTAAGTTTTCTTTTTCGCTCTTTTCGGTCATTTCCCGAAGTGCTTAGATAATATAGCACCGCAAACGCCAAATGTCAAGCTGTTTTTTGAACTTTTTCGCAAGTTTTTTTCACGATTTTTCAGATGCAAAATCTTGTGTTTTTTACTCTCGCAGACCGCAAAATATGCTTCCGTAAATTCACGGCCGGAGCTTTGCCCCGGCCGATTTAGTTCATTATGCTATTGTGTTCTCCAAAACGCCGATGCGGTCGATCTCGCAGCGGACTACGTCTCCCGATTCGAGATATTTCTGCACCTCGGGCGCCATGCCGAGCGCAACGCCGCTCGGAGTGCCTGTTGCAATGACCGTTCCGGCCTTTAGCGTCATTCCGGCCGACAGCTCTTCAATTATATACGGTATATCGAATATCATCATGCGCGTGTTGCTGTCTTGACGTTTTTCGCCGTTGACATAGCAGCGAATATCGAGTTCTGGCATTGCGCCTACTTCGTCGGCAGAGAGTATGCACGGCCCCATAGGCGTAAAATCGTCAAGACTCTTGCCGAAATACCACTGCTTATGGCGCGTCTGGAGATTGCGCGCCGATACATCATTTACGATAGTGTAGCCAAAGATATACTTGCCTGTGTCGGCAGCTTTGACGTTCTTTGCGTCCCTGCCGATGATAACTCCAAGCTCGACTTCGTAGTCCAGGCTATCACAAATGTCAAAATGTCCGTCGATCTTATCTCCGGGCGCGACCGCGCGCTGAAGTCGCTTTGAAAAATACACGGCGTCACCGCGTTGAACGTCAAAAACAGCATCGGCGCGTGTGGCCTCCTCGACGTGATCGCGGTAGTTAAGGCCAAGGCAGATAACGTCCTGACGCGGCTCCGGGATCGGCGCTTCAAGCTTGACATCGGAAAGCGCTATTGATTTTGCCTGCGTCGGCGTTGCAGGATAGCTTCCGTCAAGCTCTTCGATAAGCTCAAGCATGCTGCCTGCCTTGAGGCCAAGCTCTGATGCCGGTATCACGGCAGTCTCGTCCTCGGTCAGGACGCCGACGCATTCAGCACCATTATATTTATATGTAACAAATTTCATGTCAGAGTGCCTCCATAATTGACGAGATTATCTGGCCGACAAAAGGCACCGGCTCTTTTCTTCCGAAATACGCATTTCGCGCGCCGAGGAACGCGAGGATAACAAGCAGCATCGTGTTAAGCTTTTTCACAGGCTTACCGAGGTACGGCACAACGCCGATAACGCCGTTTAGCATGTGCATGACAAGCAGCATAGCCGACTGCTTAGCATGGTATCTCACAAGCTCCGACGAGCTGTTTTTTATAAGCGAATACAGGAACACGGGGCCGATGTAGCCGACGGCTGCAAGGTCACGCTCCTTGAATTCATCGGGTATTTTGTCATCCTCGGTCATTTCGGGGCTTGCCTTGTCGAAGGCTTCCTGCATATATTTAAGTATCGGATTATCCATGAAGCCGTCGTCCGAGCCGGGCTTCCAGCCGCAGGACAGGCAGACCTTGCCGCCGTCAGGGATATATGTTCCGCATCTTGGGCATTTGTTCATTGCTCTCACCTTTCTATGTACGGCGGCAAACCGCCGCCTGTTTTTTTATATTTTATTATTATCCCTATTTTAAGTCAAGCGCAAAATATGTGGCTTCCGATGGTGAGCATCTGCGGCCGCGACCATATCCATTTGCTGGTTGCCGTGGCAGGATTAAAATAGTATATCGCTCCTCCGGTCGGATCTGACCCCGCTATGGCCTCGCGTGCGGCTCGATAGGCGCTGTCGGCAATTGGCTGGTCAAACTGCCCGTCGTCAAGACAGGAGAATGCGCCGCGTTGATATATGACGCCCGACAGCGAGTTTGGGAACGACGGATGGTCGATCCTGTTGAGCACGACCGCGCCTACCGCGACCTGCCCGATATACGGCTCGCCGCGCGCCTCGGCGGATATAAGCCGCGCAAGGAGATACACGTCGCCCGACGCGGCAGAGCCGGAAGACGGCGGCTCATATATCCCCAGCGCCGCAAGGGTCTTGTCCCCTGCCTGACCGTCAACGCTCAGGCCGTTTTTGCGCTGAAAGTATTTGACGGCGCTCTCGGTCGCGCTGCCGTAGATACCGTCTACGCTGCCGCTGTAGTAGCCCCAGCTTTTCAGGCGTGTTTGTATCTGCGTGACCGTTGCGCCCGACGAGCCGCGCTTATAAAGCGCCGCATCGGCAGACTGTGCAAGCGCGATTATAAGAATGTTCACTGCAAACAGCATCGCTACGGCAAGAATTATTTTTTTGTGCTTAACGCTCATATCATCACCCCGATGGCTTTTTTCGTATTTTGCCACGATAAGCGATATTTATACAAAAAAATTACCTGAACGGAAACCGTTCAGGTAATTTAAGCTTTGGTTTTTATCAGTTCTGCACCTTGATGATGTGGCGCGGGCAGATGTCGGAGCAATGTCCGCACTGAACGCATTTGGAAACATCGATGCGAGCCAAGCTGTCCTTAATAACGATCGCGTCGGCAGGGCACTCGCGCTGGCACTTCATGCAGCCGATGCAGCCCTCGTCGCAGACCTTCATAACGGCAGCGCCCTTATCGCAGCTGGAGCATGCGACGAGAACGTGCTGATCGTAAGGAACGAGCTTGACGATCTTCTTCGGGCAGGCGTCAACACACGCACCGCAGCCGACACACTTTTCGCGATCGACCTTTGCAACTCCGTCAACGATGCTCATTGCGCCGAACTGGCACGCATTTGCGCAGTTGCCGAGACCAATACATGCAAAGCGGCAATCCATATTGCTCTTGCCGCCGAACAGCATTGCTGCCTGGCAGTTCTGCGGGCCGCTGTAGTTAAAGCGTTTGGAGGCATGGCCTTCGGTGCCCGAGCAGGGAACGAAAGCGACCATCTTTTCCACATCGCCTGCCGCAACGCCCATGATCTCTGCGATCTTTGCAGCAGCTTCGGGGCCTGCCGCAACACACTTGTTGACAGGAGCCTCACCCTTGGCGACCGCGGCGGCATAGCCATCGCAGCCGGGGAAGCCGCAGCCGCCGCAGTTTGCACCGGCCAGGCACTCGCGAACCTGTTCCTGCTTGGGGTCTACCTCGACGTAGAATATCTTCGATGCAAACGCGAGGATCGCGCCGAACAGTGCGCCGAGAACGCCGAGAACGATAATACCATAAATTACTAATTGCATATCATCGTCCCCCTCTTAAAAGATCTTCATGCCGCTGAAGCCCATGAAGGCCAGAGCGAGCAGAGATGCGGTCACGAGGCAGATCGGGAAACCTTCGAAGCTTTTCGGATACTCTGCAAACTCAACGCGCTCGCGCACGGAGGCAAACAGAACGATAGCAAGCAGGAAGCCGAGGCCGCCGGTGATGCCGTAAACGGTGGACTCGATGAAGTTGTACTTATTCTGAACGTTCAGAAGAACAACACCGAGAACTGCGCAGTTGGTGGTGATAAGGGGCAGGTAAATGCCCAGTGCCGAGTACAGGGAGGGAATGGACTTCTTCAGGAACATCTCGACGAACTGAACCAGGGCGGCAATGACCAGAATGAAGGTCAGAGTCTGCAGGAATGCAAGTCCGAGAGGCATGAGAACATACTCATCGACGACCCAGCAGATAGCGGATGCAAGGCCCATAACAAAGGTAACTGCAAGGCCCATGCCGACAGCGGTGTCGACTTTGCTCGAGCAGCCGAGGAACGGGCAGCAGCCGAGGAACTGCGAGAAGATGAAGTTGTTAATGAGGATAGCGCCCAGAGAGATGGAAAGAATACTTGTAAGCATTACTTATTTCCCTCCTTTTCTTTCTTTTCGGCGGACTTACGCAGAGCATACTGCATAAGTGCGATCAGGCAGCCGAGGGTAAGGAAGCCGCCGAAAGGCATGGTCAGGAGCTTTGCTCCGAACTCTTCGGGGAAGATCTGAAGGCCATTGCCGGTGCCGATACCGTTAATTGTGTTGATGATGCCCTTGCCGAAGGAGCCGGAACCGAGGAACTCACGAATGATGCACATGATGGTGAGAACGATGGTGTAGCCAAGGCCCTGGAAGATACCGTCGAGCGCGGAAGCTCCGATGCTGTTTTTCGCAGCGAATGCTTCTGCACGGCCAATGATGATGCAGTTGACAACGATCAGGGGGATGAACACGCCCAGAGACTCGCTCAGCGCGGGAACATATGCCTGAAGCAGGAGGTCAACTATCGTAACGAAGCCTGCAATGATGACGACGAACACTGCGATACGGATATCATTCGGGATGATCTTGCGCATTGCGGAGATAACGACATTGCAGCAGGTGAGGATGATAAGTACGGATATGCCCATGCCGATGCCGTTGAAGAACATCGTGGTGATGGCCATTGTCGAGCACATGCCGAGAAGCTGAACCAGAACGGGGTTATTGGTAATAAGGCCGTCCTTGAACTGTTTTTTAATATTCATGTCTGACCTCCTTAACCAAGCGTGCTGACAGCTTCGATAGCTGCGCCGACTGCCGTGCAGACTGCACGGGATGTGATGGTTGCGCCGGTGATGGCGTTGATCTGGCCGCCGTCCTTGGTGACTTTAGCCTGATCGGCTGTGAGACCTGGGAACTGATCCTTGAACTCAGCGTTGCTGGCCTTGGAGCCGAGGCCGCTGGTCTCGGAGCTGGAGATGATCGAGATGCCGTTGCAGGTAAGGTCGGCCTTTACGCCGACTGCGACGGTGATCATGCCCTGAGAGCCGGATACTTCGGCTTCAACGATCCAGTCGCCGTTATTGGTCTTGTAGACCTTGGTGACCTCGCTGCGGTCGCCGCTGTAAGAAACCTCGTCATAGCTGTCGAAGTCCATAACGGCGCTGTAAGCCTCTGCGGTCTTTTTCTCGTTATAAAGCCTGATGGGCTCTTCGGTGACCATGTTGGTCAGGCCGAGAACGCCGGCAACTATCGCGGAGACGAGGAACAGAATGAGGGTAAGCTTTACTATCTTATTCATTATGCTTTTGCCTCCTTTGCTGCCTTTTTCGCTGCCTTGAGGTCTTCCTTGGTCACGCCGAACTGACGGCCGCGTGTGCCCTTATCAATTGCCCATGCGCACAGGTTCATGATGAGGATAGCGAAGGAAACGCCCTCGGGGAAGCCGCCGAAGTAACGGATGAGAACAGTCAGTGCGCCGCAGCCGAAGCCGAACAGGAGCTGACCGTTGAGCGTTACGGGGCTGGAGGAATAATCGGTCGCCATGAAGAAGGCGCCGAGGAGCAGACCGCCGGACAGGAGGTTGTAAAGCATCCAGTCAAGGTTTGCGTAGCCGTTTCTCGGGAAGATGAAGGTCAGAACAGCAACGGTGCCGATGAAGGCAACGGGGATGCGCCAGTTGATGACCTTGCGGATGAGCAGGTATGCGCCGCCGATGAGCAGTGCAAGTGCGCTTATCTCGCCGATGGAGCCGGGCATGAAGCCGAGGAACATGTCGAGATAATCATAGCCCTGAGCCGCAATGTCGCCGCCCTCTTTGAGGATGCTCAGCGGAGTAGCCATGGTGACGGCGTCGGCCGCAACGGAAACGCCGCCGAGAGCCTTGGGTACTGCCCAGCTTGTCATGGTAGCCGTCCAGGAGAAGAACAGGAACGCACGGCCTGCCAGAGCAGGGTTAACGAAGTTCTTGCCGATGCCGCCGTAAAGCTGCTTTACGATAACGATAGCGAAGAAGGTGCCGATGACGGGCATCCACAGGGGAGCGTCAACGGGCAGGCAGAGCACCAGCAGGATGCCGGTGACGCATGCGGAAAGATCGTTTATCGAGCCGGGATTCTTCATGAGCTTGCGATAGCCCCACTCGAAGAACACTGCCGATGCAACGCTTATTGCCAGCAGCGCCAGAACCTTAAAGCCGAACTGATACACAGCGAATGCCATTGCAGGCACAAGCGCGATGATAACGTCGAGCATTATGCGCGAGGTGTCGGTCTTGGTTCTTACCTGAGGCTGATAGGAAGCGTCAAACGTATACTCTTTTGCTTTCACTTTTTCTCGGCCTCCTTTGCAGCAACTTCTGCTCTTGCCTTCTCTTCGGCTACCTTTGCAGCGAACAGGAGCTTAGCGGTCTTGAACGAATGTGTAAGCGGCATTCTGCCGGGGCAGTTGTAAGAACAGCTGCCGCACTCGAAGCAGTCAAGAATGTGGTACTTCTTCATGTTCTCGAAGTCGCCCTTCTTGAAGTACGCGTACATGTAAACAGGCTCAAGTCCCATGGGGCATACGGTGATGCACTTGCCGCAGCGTATGCAGGTGGGATTTTCAACGTTTCTGTCCTCTTCCTCAGTAAAGAACAGAATGCCTGCCGTACCCTTGATGTTGACAGCATCGATGTTGGTTGCGATAAGGCCCATCATAGGTCCGCCGAGGACTATCTTCTTCGGGGTCTTGACGAAACCGCCGCACTGCTCGACAATGTAACGGAAGGGAGTGCCGATGCGGCACTGGAGGTTGTAGGGCTTGTTGACGGCCGAACCGCCGACGGTGAGTATACGCTCGTAGCAGGGAATGCCGAGATAGCATGCCTTGTAGATAGCGTATGCAGTCTGGGTGCTGACAACGTTGCAGCCTACGCCTGCGGGCAGTCCGCCGGGCTTGACTTCGCGGTTGGTGATTGCCTTGATCTGCATTTTTTCTGCGCCCTGGGGGTACTTGACCTCTTCGGGCACGATCTCAACGCCGTACTGTGCCGGGTTTTTGGAATTGAGAAGCTCGATGGCATCCATCTTGTTCTTCTCAATGCCGTAGTATGCCTTGTCCAGACCGCTGGCTATGCGTGCAAGCTCGATGCCCTTGAGGAGCTCTTCGGGATGCAGCTTCATCGTCCAATGGTCGCCGTTGAGGTAAGGCTCGCATTCAGCACCGTTGATGATAAGAGTATCGACCTTACCGAGGCCGCCTCTGATCTTGAAAGCGGTGGGGAACATTGCGCCGCCCATACCGACTATGCCTGCTTCGCGCAGACGGGCAAGGATCGCTTCCGGATCCTTCAGCTGCTCCTCAGTCAGTGGAGCCAGATCCGTGCAGGGGGTGTCCTGGTAATCGTTTTCGATAACGATCGCCATTATCATATCGCCCAGAGGATGGGGTCTGGGCTCGATCGCTATGACCTTGCCGGAAACGGGAGAATGCACGGGGGCGGAAACAGGCGCAGGATTATCGCCTATCTTCTGACCCATCGTTACATAATCACCGACCTTGACTATAGGCTGGCAAGGTGCGCCGATGTGCTGTGCCATCGGGATAACGACCTGGGGCGGCGGGGTTACGACCACGACAGGCTCATTGGGAGCCTTCATGTAATCAGGATGCACGCCACCGCGGAACTTATAGGGCATTTACATCACCTCTCTAATTTATGCAACTTTAAATATAGCATAAACTATGTTTTGTGTCTACAATCAATGACTCGATTTTCGTCGAATTTTTGTGATTTTCGGCGCTTTATCATGACAAATGATTAACAATTGCACATATTTTAACGCAATATTTGCTTATTGTGGCTTTCTTGTCAATATTCCTCCTGCATTTTCAATTGTTAAAAATGGGGCTTATCAAAAGCGTATTTATGCTGTATATTATATATACATGTTATACATTATATTGAATACACAGATTTGGAGGATATGCCATGCTTACCCGATGGGGCGAAACGCTCGATAAAAACAACGTTCTCGGCGAATATCCGCGTCCGCAGATGCGGCGCAGCTCGTTTATAAACCTCAACGGACTGTGGGACTATGCTTTCACCGCCGCCGGCGAAAAGCAGCCGGACAAATGGTATGGGAAAATACTTGTCCCCTTCTCCCCCGAGTCCGAGCTGTCCGGCGTAGGGCGCACTCTCTCCCCGGACGAGTACCTCTGGTACAGGCGCGACTGGGCAAAGCCCGATATAGGCGAAGGGCGCGTTATTCTGCATTTCGGTGCGGTCGATCAAAGCTGCACCGTGTACATAAACGGTCTGCGCGCTTATCGGCACAACGGCGGATACCTGCCGTTTGAATTTGACGCAACCGGCTTCCTATCCAAAGACGTAAACGAGCTTTCGCTTTCCGTACGTGATGTGAGCGACACATCCTATCATTCCCGCGGCAAGCAAAAGCTCAAGCGCGGCGGAATATGGTACACTCCGCAAAGCGGCATCTGGCAGACGGTTTGGGCCGAGTGCATACCCAAGGACTGCGTGCGCTCGCTGCACATAACACCTGACTTTGACCACGCCTGCGTAAATGTGAGAGCCGACGTTGTCGGCGAAAGCAAAGCCTATGCGCTGTTTGACGGACAGCAGTATCCGCTGCCGGCGTCCATCCCCGTTCCCGGCTTTGAGCCGTGGTCGCCTGAAAATCCAAAGCTCTACGATTTCTCCGTCATCTGCGGCGAGGACCGCGTCGAGAGCTACTTTGCCATGCGCAAGTTCTCCGTTGAAGCCGATGAAAACGGCGTAAAGCGCCTGTTTTTAAACGGCAAGCCCTACTTTCACAACGGTCTGCTTGATCAGGGCTACTGGTCCGACGGTATGTACACCGCTCCGTCGGATGAGGCTCTCATTTTTGACATTCAAACCGCCAAGGACATGGGCTTTAACATGCTGCGCAAGCACATAAAAATCGAACCGCTGCGCTGGTACTATCACTGCGACAGGCTCGGCATGCTCGTATGGCAGGACATGATAAACGGCGGCGGCAGCTATAATCCGGCCGTTATTTCCGCGCCGCTCGTCACCGGCGTTCACATCAGCGACAAAAACCACAAGCTCTTCGCGCGCGAGGATCTCGAAGGCCGCATGGAATATGAAACAGAACTCAATGAAATGATCGAGCTTTTATATAACTGTCCGTGCATTGCAATGTGGGTACCGTTCAACGAGGGCTGGGGACAGTTCGACGCTGCGCGGATCGCCGAGAAGATCGCTAATGCAGATCCCACTCGCACCATCGACCATGCCTCCGGCTGGCACGATCAGAAGATCGGTCAGACAAAGAGCCTGCACGTCTACTTCAAAAAGTACGTTTTCAAGCCCGATAAGCTCGGCCGCGCCGTCATGCTGACGGAGTTCGGCGGCTATAACTACCGCTGTGCCGGACACAGCTTCGGCAGCGCCGATTTCGGCTACAAAAAGCTAAAAAGCCCCGCCGACCTGCAAATGGCACTGGAAAAGCTGTACTCCGAGCAGATAAAGCCGGCATATAAGCAGGGGCTTTCCGCCGCCGTATACACGCAATTAAGCGATGTGGAGGAAGAAGTCAACGGTCTTGTGACATATGACCGCAAAGTGGTGAAGCTATCTCCGGAAACAATGCGAAAAATCGTAAATGTGGAGTAACATGATGAAGCTTCGAATTCGTGACCTCCGCGAGGATCACGATTTAACTCAGCAGACGGTCGCAGAGGTTCTTATGTGCGACCAGTCTCTGTATTCAAAATATGAGCGCGGCGAAAGGCCACTTCCGCTCGATCTGGCGATAAAGCTCGCCGATTTATACAATGTAAGTCTCGATTACCTTGTTGGCCGGGAACAATAGATAATGAGCAGCCGAACGGCTGCTCATTTTGTCCGCTCTAAGTTTACATAACATATTGTATCGTGATTGCTTGTCTATTGTAATGCTCGGCGCGCTGTGGTAAAATGGTGAAAAAATTACGACTGACGGAGGTCGGTTACATGGCAAAGATAAAGGGTGAATCCGAGCTTACTTTCATGGAGGCTGCAAGCATAATCGTCGGGCACGGCGTCGGCGCGGGCATACTGTCCGTTCCGTATCTTGCCGCGCACAACAGCTTCAGAGAAACCGTGCTTATTCTGCTTATCGGCTACGCAGTTGCGCTTGTTCTGCATTTTCTGATAGCTGAGCTGAGCCTTAACAACGACGGCGCGCAGTTTGTAAAGTGCTTTGACGCCGAGCTTTTCTCCGGCAGGATCAAAAAGATTTTCACTTGGACGGCGTTTATACTGCTTGGCGTTTCTGTCATCGTAAACGTCAGCGCATTCCTGACCGGCGCCGCGGCCGTGTTCAGAAACTGGTTCGGCCTGCCCGATATCGTCGGCATGCTGATATTCTATATTCTCGGCGCAGGCGTAGTGTTCGTCGGCATGAAGCTTGTCGGCATTTGCGAAAAGATCGCCGTGTTTTCAATGGTGGGCGTTGTCGGTATTCTGCTTGTTGCAACGCTGCTGCGCGACGTTGCTCCCCTCCCCTCGGGCTGGCAGGGCTTCAACAACGCGCTTGCGCTGTTCGGCATGGTGTCATTTTCGCTGTCGGCCGTTATGAGCACGCCGCAGGTCGTCAAGGGACTAAAGGGCGACGCAAAGCGCATCCGCGCCGCGATAGCGACAGGACTGGGCATAAACCTTGCACTCATATTCATAATAACGCTCATGACCCTGCTCGGCGCAGGCGGCGACATCTCCGAGGACGGCGCGCTGGTCGATCTTTCGCGCCACTTGGGCGGCTGGGTCGCCATAGTCGGCTATATATTCACGCTTCTGGCGCTGGCAACGTCGTTCTGGGCAAACACGCTTAATCTGCGCGATATCGTCGGCGAGCAGACCGGCTGGAGCAAAAATCTCTGCTGGCTTCTGGCCTCTCTGCCCTGCCTTGCGCTTGCACTGTTCGGCGTGAGCAGCTTTGTAGGTTTCACACGCTTTGCGAGCATAATTCAGATAGTCACCGGCATCGGGATCATCATAGCATACAACCGCTCACGCAAACGCACAGGAGCTTCGCCAATATGCGGCAAATTCGGTTCGCTCGCATTCCAGATACTTGTCATCGCTTTCTCGCTGCTTTCGAGCGTTGGCGCCGTACTTCCGGTGAACTGATATGAAAAAAGCATGGCTGCTGACTGCCATACCGCCACTTGCGGTGTGGGATGTGTATAAGTTTATATTCGCGCGCAGCCGTCCGCCGGTTCTTAACGCACTTCTGGATAAGAAAACGCACAGGCCGGAATACTACGTCTGGCGCGATGAGCACTCTGCGGCGCTTGAGAGCAAGGTGCATCTTTGCTACACGCTCGAGTCCGACAGGGGCGAGATTTTGCAGGGCTTCTACTTCCCCTGCGGCAAAAAATTCAGCAAGAAGATCGCGTTTATCGTGCACGGCTATCACTCCGAGCACGCCGAAACTGCCGGCATTCTGCATGAATATTATCACAGCCGAGGCTTTGATATCTTTGCGCCGGACAACACCGCTTCCGGCTTATCCGGCGGTGCCTGGTTCGGCTATGATGTTTTTGAAAGCACCGACTGCTTAAAGTGGCTGAGCTTTCTCGAAGGCGAGTTCGGCAGCGATATTCAGGTTATCATGCACGGCTTTTCGCTCGGCGGAGCAACCGTCATGAAGATGAGCGACCGCGTTCCCGATGTTGTCAAATTCATCGTTGAGGACAGCGGCTTTACCGACGCGCGGCCGATACTGCGCTCGCAGCTCGGGCCGGCGTATAAGCTTATTGCCAAGCTGAACAGGCACATTGCAGGCTATGATCTCGCGGATACCGACGTAACGCAAAGCCTTGCAAACGCTGTCTGCCCTATGCTGTTTGTCCACGGCAAGGAGGATCCGACGGTTCCGTTTGAAAACGCACCGCGCGCTTTCGACATTTGTACTGCCGACAAGGACTATTTGTTCGCCGAAAGCACCCGGCACATAGAAACGATGTTTACAAGCAGCGAAGCTTACTCGGCAAAGCTCGATGCGTTTATCGCAAAATATATTAAATATTGAAGGTCAAGGTATGGATTACAAACAGGCACTGGAATACATCAACGGCGCATCATGGCGCGGCTCGAGACTCGGTCTTGAGCGAATAAGCGAGCTTCTTGCACGGATGGGCAATCCTCAATCGGAGCTTAAATTTGTCCACGTTGCGGGCACCAACGGAAAGGGCAGCATCTGTGCAATGCTTGCATCCATAATGCACAGGGCAGGCTTCAAAACCGGACTTTACACCTCTCCGTATCTGCGCCGCTTCAACGAACGCATGCAGATAAACGGCAAGCAGATAGAGGATAACACGCTTGCCGAGATCGTCACCGAAATACAGCGCCACGCGGACGCCATGGACGAGCACCCAACGGAGTTTGAGATGATGACGGCAGCGGCTCTGCGCTGGTTTGCCGATTCCGGCTGCGATATCGTGGTACTTGAGGTCGGTCTCGGCGGCAGATACGACGCGACAAACGTCATCCCCTGCCCGGAGTGCTGCGTCATTGCCAACATCGGACTTGATCACACGGCTATTCTCGGCGGAACGCTGTCCAAAATTGCCTACGAAAAGGCCGGAATAATAAAATACGGCTCGGCAGTCGTCATGTATCAGCAGTTTGGCGAAACGATGGAGGTCGTGCGCGATGTGTGCCGCGAGATGAGCGCCGAGCTTTATGTTCCCGACTTTGACGATATAAGCGTTGAGTTTGACTCTATCGACGGTCAGGTGTTTTCTTATCGCGGTGCAAGCTACGCCATTCCGCTTCTCGGCGAGCATCAGCTGCAAAATGCCGCAACGGTGCTCGAAGCGATATCCGTTCTGCGCAAGCAGGGGTGGGATATCGACGATGAGGCAGTGGAGTCTGGGCTTTATTCCGTCGCGTGGCCTGCAAGATTTGAGGTGCTGCACACGGACGATCCGTGGTTCGTGCTTGACGGTGGACACAATCCGCAGTGCGCGGCCGCCCTGCGCGAATGTCTTGAGCACTACTTCCCCGATTCAAAGCGCGTTGCTCTCGTCGGCGTTTTGAAGGATAAGGACTATAAAAGCATTGCGGCAACGCTCGCACCGCTGTTTGATGCCTGTGTGTGCGTGACGCCGCCGTCCGAGCGCGCGCTCCCGGCCGAGGAGCTTGCGGAGCTGTTCAAGGGCAGCTGCCGCGAGGTCTGCGTGGACGACACGGTCGAGGACGGAGTCGATCTTGCGCGTGATATTGCCCAAGAGCGGGATGCAATGGTCTGTGCATTTGGCTCGCTGTATATCTGCGGTCAAATACGCTCATGCTTTGGACTGAGGTGAAAAAATGAGGATAATGGGTATTGATTACGGTGACGCTCGCACGGGGCTTGCCGTTTCGGATGCAATGAACATTCTTGTCGGCGAGGCGTGGACTGTGAACCAATGGGACGCAAACGCTCTGGCAGATGAGATTGTCAAGCTGGCAGAGTCGCGCGGCATCGAGCGCTTCGTGCTCGGGCTTCCGAAGAATATGGACGGCACAGAAGGTGCAAGAGCGGAAAAATGCCGCGAATTTGCCGCACTTCTCGGCAGCAAGACTGATATTCCGATCGTCATGTGGGATGAGCGCCGCAGCAGCATAGAAGCTCATGCCATTCTGCACGCAAACGGCAAAAAGGAGAAAAAACACCGCAAAACCGTCGATGCCGTTGCGGCAAGCCTCATCCTTGAGGGCTACCTCGGGACATTATGAGCATCAAAAAAGGTGCTGCCTCACAATGAGACAGCACCTTTTTGCTATTTCTTCTTTTCCGGCATGACCTCCACATAGTCGGTCACCTGCGCCGTGCCGGGATCATCTACTCTAAACTTGTCAAATGCTATGATACTTACGGCGATGAGCAGCAGATATATAACAACGCCCGCTATGAGCACGGCGGCTGCCGTGCGCCATATGCGGCGGCTGCGGCGGTTTTTTACTGCAAGCTGCTCATTTATACGCGCAAGCTGACGGGCGATATCGTCCGGCTCTTTATCGTCGGGGATCGCCGAGCCGAGCAATGTGCTGACCGGGACCTCAAGCACCTCAGCCAGCCTTGTAAGCAGCTCGGCATCAGGCACCGATAAGCCCTTTTCCCATTTTGAAACGGTCTGTCTCACAATATTCAGCCGCGCCGCAAGCTCCTCCTGCGTAAAGCCCTTCTGCTTACGCAGTGTTTTCAGGTTTTCAGAGAACATATCATCTACCTCCTTACGGCTCCAATATAGGCTAAAGCCGCCCGTTGCGCAAGCAATGCAGATTAACAAACGCTCCGGTGCAGAGACCGGAGCTTTAAAACTATCGTTCTTCTCGGAAATATGCAAGGCCGAGCGCGGCAGGCGGCTCGTTCTCGCGCTTTTTGCGCATGGAAACGACAACGAGCACGATAATGGTGACAAGGTACGGGAGCATCTTGTACAGCTCCATCATGTAAAGCTGTGTTCCCGCCGGAATGTAGAGATAAACAATGTACAGTCCGCCGAAAAGTATCGAGGCTATGATCGCGAGGTTCGGTCTCCATATCGAGAAGATGACCAACGCGATGGCAAGCCAGCCTCGGTCGCCGAAGGCATCGTTCGACCAGACGCCGCAGGCATAGTCCATGACATAGTACAGGCCGCCGAGGCCGGCGATCATGCTGCCGACGCAGGTAGCGATGTACTTATATTTATTGACGTTTATGCCGGCAGCATCGGCAGTCGCCGGGCTTTCGCCGACGGCGCGCAGATTAAGGCCGACGCGCGTTTTCTTTATCACATAAGCGGTTATAAGCGCAATGATAACGGCGGAATAGGCCAAAAAGCCGTAGCTTAAAAACATCTTGCCGAACCAGCCGAGATTATCGGCAAAGGGCAGCGACTTGCTGAAAACCTTGCTTGTTGCCGAAAGGGCGATCGAGGGTACCTCCGCGTCGGTGAGCTTAATGAGCGAGCCGCCGAAGAAGTTGCCGATGCCAATGCCGAAGGTTGTCATTGCAAGGCCGGTGACGTTCTGATTTGCTCTGAGCGTGACCGTCAGGAAGCAGTACAGAAGTCCCATGAGAAGCGAGCCGAGCAGGCAGGACAGCATGGGTATCGCAACGGCGAGAAAGCTGTTAAGCTCCGCTGCCGACTGTTCATACAAAAATGCGCCGATAACGCCGCAGATGCCGCCGACATACATGATGCCGGGGATACCGAGGTTGAGGTTGCCGGATTTTTCGGTTATGATCTCGCCCGTGCCGCCGAAAAGCAGAGGCACGCCCTGCATTACCGCGCGAGGGAAAAAGGATACTATATCAAACATTTTCCGCTGCCTCCTTTCCTGCCGCCTTGCGGAAGCTGAGCTTATAGCTTATGAAGAACTCGCAGCCGATTATGAAGAACAGGATTATGCCCGTAAGGATATCGGAGAACGAGTGGTTAAGGCCGAAGTTTGTGGATATTGCGCTTGCGCCCTTATCAAGGAATGCAAGCAGCATGCTGGCAAAGATCATGATAATCGGGTTAAACTTTGCAAGCCATGATATCATGACCGCCGTGAAGCCGCGGCCGCCGGAAAGGCTTGTTGAAAGCGTATGATCAGTGCCGGAAACGAGCAGGAAACCGACTATGCCGCAGATAGCGCCTGACAGGAGCATCGTGCGGATGATGACCTTTTCGACCTTTATGCCGACATAGCGCGCCGTGCGCTCGCTTTCGCCGACAACGGAAAGCTCATAGCCGTGCTTGGAGTAATTGAGGTAAACGTAAACGGCAACCGTCAGCACAAGGATTATTATAACGTTGAGCATATATTTATTGCCGCCGATCTGCGGAAGCCAGCCGATCTGGGTGCTCTGGTTTATAATACCGATCTGACCTGCGCCCTTGGGAACTTCCCATATGATAACGAAGAACGCGACGAGCTGAGTTGCGACGTAGTTCATCATGAGTGTGAACAGCGTTTCGTTAGTGTTCCACTTTGCTTTGAAAAACGCGGGAATGCCGCCCCAGATCGCACCTGCAATGATGCTGGCCACGGCGCTTATGGCGATAAGCAGTCCGTTCGGGACGGTATCTGCAAGGCAGATCATGCACGCGGCCGCCGCAAGGCAGCCGGCAAGGATCTGGCCCTCGCCGCCTATGTTCCAGAACCTCATGCGGAACGCCGGAGTTACGGCAAGCGATACGCCCAGGAGCATTGCGGTATTTTGGGCGAGTATCCAGACCTTACGCTCGCTTCCGAAGGAGCTGTCTATCATGGTTGCGTAGACCTGAATGGGGTTTTCTCCCGTCACGGTCATCGTAACGATCGCGCAGACTATAAGTGCGATCACAACTGCCAGAAGGCGTATGCCACATGCCTTGTACCACGGCAGAGCGCCGCGCTTAACTATGTGGAACAGAGGCTCTTTGCTGTTATTATTCATCTGCCTTTTCCCCTCCCAGCTTTGTCATCATCATGCCGACCTCACGCTTTTTCGCACCGCGGCCGGGAACTATGCCGCTGACCTTGCCGCCGCACAGAACAAGTATCCTGTCGCACAGTTCAAGAAGCACGTCAAGATCCTCGCCGACGTAGATAACGGCAACGCCCTTCTGCTTCTGGCGGTTTATAAGGTCATATATAGTGTAGGACGAATTGATGTCCAGTCCGCGAACGGCGTAAGCCGTGAGCAGAACGGTCGGTGCGGATGCGATTTCGCGTCCGACAAGCACCTTCTGAACATTGCCGCCGGAGAGGCGGCGCACGGGGGTGCTTATGCCGGGAGTTACGACGTCAAGCTCGTCAACGACGTTTTCGGCAAGCTTGCGAGGGCTTTTTCTGTCGGTGAAAAAGCTTTTGCCCTTTCTGAATGAGCGCAGCATCATGTTATCGCCGAGGTCCATATTCGCAACAAGACCCATGCCGAGCCTGTCCTCGGGGACAAAGGAAAGCACAACGCCGAGGTCCGCTATGGAAAGCGGATCCTTGCCGAGAAGCTCCTCCCTGCTGCCGTCGTCTTTTATGTAGCTGACGCTGCCGCTCTCGGTCGGCTGAAGGCCGGCAATGGCTTCAAGCAGTTCCTTTTGACCGCATCCTGAGATACCGGCAATGCCGAGTATCTCGCCGCTGTTGGCAGTGAACGAGACATCATCAAGCTTAACGATACCGTCAATACTGCGCACAGTGAGGTTTTTCACCTCAACTCTCGGCTTGGGATCGACAGGGTCGGGACGGTCGATGTTAAGCTCGACAGCGTGTCCGACCATCATGTTAGTCATTTCCTGAGCGTTGGTGTTCTTCGTCGGCATGTCGCCGATAAACTGGCCGTGGCGCAAAACGGCAACGCGGTCGGAAAGATCCTCGACCTCGTGCATCTTGTGGGTGATTATTACTATTGCCTTGCCTGCATCGCGCATATTGCGCAAAACGGCAAAGAGCTTATCCGTCTCCTGCGGAGTGAGGACTGCCGTCGGTTCATCGAGGATCAGTATATCCGCGCCGCGATAGAGGACCTTTACGATCTCAACAGTCTGCTTCTGCGAAACACTCATCTCGTATATATGCTGATCGGGGTCCACGTCAAAGCCGTAGGCGTCGCATATCTCACGGATCTTCTTTGCGGCTGCCTTGAGGTCGAGCCTACCCTTACCCTCGAGGCCGAGGATTATGTTCTCAGTGGCCGTAAGCACGTCAACGAGCTTGAAGTGCTGATGGATCATGCCGATGCCGAGATTCAAAGCATCCTTCGGCGAGCGGATGACAACTTCCTTATCGTCAATGAAAATTTCGCCCTCGTCTGGGAAATAAATACCCGAGAGCATGTTCATCAGGGTGGTCTTTCCAGAGCCGTTCTCGCCCAGAAGCGCAAGTATCTCGCCTCTGTATATATCGAGCCAAATCTTGTCGTTAGCTTTCACCGTGCCGAAGGATTTTGATATATTTCTCATCTTCACGGCGGCGTTTTTGTTATCCATCTCTTCACTCCCAATGTGTAATAAGTGGCAGCACAGGAAAAAGCACGATGCGCTTCATGCTCTTTCCTCCGCGACCGAATAAGTGGCTAAAGGAAGCTCCGTAAATTGCGGAGCTTCCTTTATTAATACATACTTCGTACTTCTTATTTCGTATATCAGCTGCCGAAGTTGGTGTCGAGCAGATTGATGCCGTCGATCATGACGTCGAAGTAAGGAGCGGAGCGGAACTTGGATTCGTAGAACACACCGTTCTCAACAGCTTCGGTGTCCTTGGTGTAGTCCTTATCGGTGTCAACGTCGGCCATGTAGCTGTCGAGCTTCTTGCCTTCGACGGTGAAGGTCGAGGTATCGAATACGTTAAGGGAGCCGTCCTCGAGCTTTGCCTTTGCCTCGGCAATTGCCTCTGCGGTGCCGGCGGCGGCTGCCTTCTCGTTTACGTCGGTCAGAACGACGGAGCCGGTCTTGAGGGTGCCGGTCCAGTCGGTGTCGATGGTCTCACCGTTCATGACTGCCTTGATTGCGTACTCATAGTAAGGAGTCCAATCGATGCGGGAGGAAACGATAAAGGTGTTCGGGCAAGCGGACTCGGTGCTGCCGTTGTAGGAAACGTTGGGAACGCCTGCGGTCTCGCATGCGGTGGGAGCGCCCATGGAGTCGGCGTGCTGGCTGATAAGCTTGCAGCCCTTCTTGATAAGGGTGTTTGCTGCTTCCTTCTCTGCGGTCTCATCGTACCAGGAACCGGTGAAGGTTACGTCCATGGTGACGGTGGGGCAGACGGAACGTGCGCCGAGGAAGAAAGAGGTGTAACCGGACATGACTTCTGCGTAGGTGAATGCGCCGACATAGCCCATCTTTGCCTCGTCTGCGGTGAAGTCGCCGTTTGCGATCATTTCATTGAGCTTGAGGCCTGCTGCGATACCAGCGAGGTAGCGGCCTTCGTAGATGGAAGCGAATGCGTTGTGGTAGTTAGCGAGTTTCTCGGTGTGAGCGAGAGTGCCGGTGGAGTGGCAGAACTGGACATTGGGGAATTCCTTAGCTGCCTCTATGATGAAGGGCTCGTGGCCGAAGCTGTCGGCGAAGATGATGTTGCAGCCTTCTTCAGCAAGCTCAGCAGCTGCGTCGTAGCATTTCTGATCTTCGGGGATGTTCTTCTTGAAAACGTACTGGCTCTCGTCGAGGCCGAGGTTCTTGCATGCAGCCTCTGCTGCATTCATGAAGTTAAGGTCATAGGTGGAGTTCTCATCATGCAGGAATATGAATCCAACCTTGATCTTGGATGCGTCGGCATTGTCGTCAGTTTTCTTGTCGTCGGAATTGTTGCCGCATGCGCACAGTGCAAAGACCATGACCATTGCGAGCAGAAGCGCTGTAATCTTCTTCATCATCTTTCGGTTATCCTCCAAAATAATCTATTATCAAACTCATTTTTGAGTTTTGATACGAAAATATAAAACGCCGGGCACATGGATCTGTGACCGGCGAAATAAAATACCAAAGTCAAAGGAAGAACCTCGGCTTTTCCTCTGTATAAAAACTTCGATAGTCCGGTCATTTACGGCGTCCGGGTAGAGACTTCAAATCCATATCATTTGCTATATATCGAAAATATTCTGTTTTGCGCGTCCCTTAACGGGAACATGCTTAGCATATCAACTGCGTCGAAAAAAGTCAAGTCTGGTTTTTAGCCAAGTTTCATATTTTTTCACCGCGTTTTTTGTGCATGTTTATTCCTGGCAGAAAACAATGCTGTCATCGCTCATAGACTCTATGCGGGCAAGCGACTCTATGCGCAGCCCTCTTGCGCGAAGCTTCTCGCCACCGGGCTGGAAGGCTTTTTCTATCGCTATCGCAGCGCCCACGACCGTTGCTCCTGCCTGCTCGACTATATCGCACAGTCCCTCGAGAGCCGCGCCGTTTGCGAGGAAGTCATCGACTATGAGCACTCTGTCGCCGGGATTGAGATAACGCTTTGAAACGAGCACCTGCTTTGACACCTGATGCGTGAAGGAATACACCGTCGTTGCATACACGTCGTCCGATAGATTTATCGTCTTGCTCTTTTTTGCGAAAACCACGGGGCAGTCAAACACAAGGCCGGTCAAAACCGCCATGCCGATTCCCGAGGCTTCGATCGTGAGGATCTTGTTGACGTCCTCGTTTTCAAAAAGTCTGTGTATCTCCTTGGCCATGTCATAGCTCAGCTTGGGGTCGATCTGATGGTTAAGGAAACTGTCCACCTTCAGGACTCCGCCGGGCTTTACCACGCCGTCACGCTTGATGCGCTCGATAAGCTGCTGCAATTTGACCACCTCATGTATTATTTGAATAACACACATTCTATCCGATATCGACATATTTAGCAAGACGGAATTTTGCAGATTATCACGATTTTCCGCCGCCGTCTTTGTGCATGTGCAACAATTTTTCGCCCGAAACTTCATCACGCGGCGCGGCGCGTTTTCCTTGATATTATTCGGCACGGCTGATAAAATGGAAGATACATTCATTATTCGGATAGGAGATTATCATGGAAGATCTCAAGCAGAGGAAGAAAAACCTCATCATGTTCCCGCTTGGAACCGTCGGCAGGGACATGATCTATTATCTGTTCACAAGCTGCATCATAACATTCGTTCTGTTTACGCGAAACCTCACAAACGCGCAGTTCGGCGCAATAACCGCGATCGTCGTCGCCGCGCGAATATTCGATGCGCTAAACGACCCGATCATGGGCAACATCATTGAGCGCACGCGCACGCGCTGGGGCAAATTCAAGCCCTGGCTCGTCATCGGCATACTCTCGACCTCGGTCGTCGTGTATCTTGCGTTCAACACCGATCTTCAGGGCTGGAGCTTTGTGTGGTTCTTCGGAGTGATCTACTTCATGTATTCGATAACCTACACGATGCACGATATATCCTATTGGGGAATGGTTCCTGCACTCTCGACCGACGCAAACGCACGAAACCAGTTTGCATCGCGCGCAACGCTGTTTGCCGGCATCGGCGGAACGCTTGCGAGCGTTCTCATACCCATGTTCACGGTCGGCGACATGGCCATCGGCGGCAGCACCACCGTTGCCTACGGCAAAATTGCGCTTATAATCTGCATAATCGCTCCGCTGTTTTTGTGCTTCACAATTTTCGGTGTGCGTGAAAACCGTGAATACACCGACGCGCCCCCTATAAGCTTCAAAAAGATCTGGACGACCATCACCGGCAACGATCAGCTGCTTTGGATAAGCCTTATCTTCCTGCTTCAGCAGATAGGCAACGGGCTTATCGTCGGCGGCATAGGCTCGACATATATTTATTTTGATTTCGGATATGAGGGTGGCCTGTTTTCGCTGTTTTCGATCGTCGGAATGTCCGTCACAGCATTTCTGATGATCTTCTATCCGGCAATTTCGCGCCATATTAAACGCAAAAAACTCATGACCATACTCGCATGCATCTCGATGGTCGGCTATGCGCTCATGCTCGTTGCCGGACTCTCCCTGCCCTCAACGATGCTCAAGTTCTGGATTGTAACGATCGGCTACGCGCTTTCAAACTTCGGTCAGTACGGCTACTATCTAATCATGATGATCTCCATCATAAACACGGTCGAATACAACGAATACCGCACCGGCTCGCGTGACGAGGCGATCATTACCTCCCTGCGCCCGTTTTTGACCAAGATGTCCTCGGCGCTTATCGTTCTCGTAACAAATCTCAGCTACATCATCTTCGGCGTTACTAAATACACAAATCAGATATCCGATTTTGAAAACGAGTGCGCACGCAATCTCATATCCGAGCAGGATAAGATCATGGCAATCGACAACGTCATTGCCGGCATCGAGCCGGGAAAGACGCTGGCTCTGCTGCTTTGCATGGTCATTGTCCCCTGCGTACTGATGCTGCTCAGCTACTTCCTGTACAAAAAGCACTACAAACTCGACGAGGAAGAATACGACCGCATTTGCAGCGAGATAGCCGCGCGCAAGGAAGCAAAGGCATGAGCATAACAAAGCTTGCGATAAAGCTCGCCTCTCCCCTGCCCGAGCTTGACAGCTTTAACCGCTATCTGTTCATCGGGCCGCACCCTGACGATATTGAGATCGGCGCCGGCGCAACGGCGGCAAAGTTAGCCGAAAGCGGAAAGGCAGTTGCGTTTTTATGCTGCATAGACGGCAGATACGGCTCCGCTTCCGTTCCGCCCGAGGAGCTTATCCCCATTCGGCAGGCCGAGGCAAAGGCATCGGCCGCAGCCCTCGGCGTGAGCGACGTTCGCTTTCTTCCGTTTTGCGACGGCGGATTTTACGACGCTCGCGAGCTTACGGCCGCCATTGCAAAGGCCGTGGGCGATTTTAAGCCCGACGTCATATTCTGCCCCGATCCGCAGGTGAAAAGCGAGTGCCACCCCGATCACCTGAACGTCGGCAAGGCCGCATCCGAGGTCGCTTACTTTGCTCCATACGAGGGCATAATGCAAAGGCACGGCGCGGCGTCCGCCCCGGTAAAGGCGATAGCATATTACATGACCGCATCGCCCAACCGATACGTCAAAACCTCGAAAAAGCTTCTTGACCGGCAGCGTTCCGCGATATTTGACTGCCATAAGAGTCAGTTTCCCGACGGCAGCGCCGATGGCAAAGCGATTGCCTTGTATCTCAAATTGCGTTCACTCGACTTCGGTCTGCGCAGCTTCTGCCTTCACTCCGAAGGCTTCAGAATGCTCGACACTCTGCGCATGCATTGCCTGCCCGAGGCCGGAAAGTAATAATTTACATGCAAAAAAGCTCCCCGTGTGGGGAGCTTTTTCTACGTTCTTGATTATTCTGCGCAGCTTTCACAATCGTGCAGCTTCTTGCTGAACAGCTCGGGATCGTACGCAATGCCGTTGCGGTCATAGTAGTCCTTGACTGCCGCTGCAACAGCTTCCTCTGCAAGGACGGAGCAGTGGATCTTATGTGCGGGCAGACCGTCAAGAGCTTCAACAACTGCCTTATTGGAAAGCTCAAGTGCATCCTCGACTTTCTTGCCCTTGATAAGCTCGGTTGCCATGGAGCTGGTTGCAATTGCGCTGCCGCAGCCGAAGGTGTTGAACTTAACATCGGTGATGATGCCGTCCTTGACCTTGATATACATCTTCATGATGTCGCCGCATTTTGCGTTGCCGACTTCACCTACGCCGTCTGCATCGTCCATTTTGCCGACATTACGGGGATTCTGAAAATGATCCATTACCTTATCGCTATAAAGTGCCATAACTAAGTTCCTCCTATTATATCACGATGTGTTGTTTATTAAATAAGATGCTTCTTGGTGCCGTTTTCAAGCTCCTCCCACACGGGGGAGATATCGCGCAGATAGGCAACGACCTCGGGAACGACCTTGATGATGTGGTCAATCTCTTCCATGGTGTTGTATTCACCGATAGACAGACGCAGCGAGCCGTGAGCGACCTCATGAGGCAGACCGAGCGAGAGCAGAACGTGGCTGGGGTCGAGCGAGCCGGAGGTGCATGCCGAGCCGGACGATGCGCAGACGCCCTTGGCATCCAGCAGGAGCAGCAGGCTCTCGCCCTCTATGCCCTCAAAGCACATGTTGACAGTGCCGGGAACATGATGCTCAAGCGAGCCGTTTATCTTGGAATGGGGGATCTTGCTGAGCTCGGTGAAGAGCTTATCGCGCATAGGGATGATCTTCGCGGTGTTGGCTTCCATATTGTCAACGCTCTCCTTGAGTGCCGCCGCCAGAGCGACTATGCCGGGGATATTCTCGGTGCCGGCGCGCTTGCCGCGCTCCTGAGCGCCGCCCTCGATGATATTGAACAGCGGCATACCGGTCTTTGCGTACAGAACTCCTACGCCCTTGGGAGCGTGGAACTTATGGCCTGACATGCTCAGCAGGTCGATGTTCATCTCCTGAACGTTTATCGGCATATGGCCGGCTGCCTGAACCGCGTCGGTATGGAAGGGGATCTTTCTTGCGCGGCAGAACTCGCCGATCTCCTTGATGGGCTGAACGGTGCCGATCTCGTTATTTGCAAACATGATGGTGACAAGCGCCGTATCCTCGCGAACGGCGGCCTCCAGATCCTCAAGGCGGACAACGCCGTCCTCATGGACATCCAGCAGAGTTACCTCAAAGCCCTCTTTTTCGAGCTTTTTGAGGGTGTGCAGAACCGCGTGGTGCTCAAACTTTGTGGATATAAGGTGCTTCTTGCCCTTGAGTGCGCCGACCTTTGCCATGGAAACTATGGCTTGGTTATCCGCCTCGGAGCCGCCGGAGGTGAAGTATATCTCCTTGGGCCGGGCGCCGATTATGTCGGCAACGGTCTTTCTTGCATTTTCAAGCGCTTCCTTTGCATTCTGAGCAAAGGCATACAGGCTCGAGGGGTTGCCGTACTGCTCGGTGAGGTAGGGCATCATCGCGTCAAGCGCGGTCTTGCTGACGCAGGTAGTTGCAGCGTTATCAGCGTAAACAAACATTTTTATCTTCCTTTCGCATTTATATATCCTATTAAATCTGTGGGAATTGTAGCACTATGCTTATATTAAGTCAAGTCTTATTTCGCCATTTTTCGCCCGTGAGCAGATCCTCAAGGCTGACAGTGTCCAAATAGGCGTTTGTTATATCGTCAAGTTCCTTCCACATCGGAACCGTCAAGCAGCCGCCGGAGTGGTCGCACTGTATCTCGCCCTCCTTTATGCAGGCAACGGGTGCAAGATTATCCTCCATGCAGCGCAGTATCTCGCCGATTGTGTAGTCCTTCGGATCCTTGACGAGCTTATATCCGCCCTCTTTGCCGCGCGTGCTCTGCACAAGCTCGGCTTTTTTGAGATTTCCGACTATCATTTCAAGATACTTCATCGAAAGCTCCGTGCGCTCGGACACGGTCTTGAGCGATATGAAGCCATCCTCCCTGTGCTGGGCAAGGTCGATCATAATGCGCAGAGCATAGCGCCCCTTGCTGGTCACGTTCATCATATCACCTCCGTAATTCCTATGTCTGTTGTGTGATATTAATATACCACTTCCACGATAGGAATTGAAGTACATATGCCACAGTTTGTCCAATTTTGTGGTGCATTTTTTGCACAGCAGCGCCGTTATGCCGCAAACTCATAGCCGTATTAATTTTGCTCATCTCAGGCGCGAAAAATTAACTTGAATTTCTGCCGCAAAGCGCGTAAAATCCGCCTTGCGCCTTGAGGCTGAAAGCCTTGAGATTGTGGATTTTTTGATTATTTCAGCAGTGTTTTGCGGGGGGATTTTTTCTATGGATTACAGCTTCATTTTAGTCATCGCAATTATTATGCTTTCAACCAAGGTTCTCGGCCTTGCAAGCGAAAAGGTCAATATGCCGCAGGTCGTCGGCGCACTGATAGCCGGTCTGCTGCTCGGCCCGAGCTGCTTCGGTCTTATAGGCGAATCGGACTTTCTCGTAAAGACGGCCGAGATCGGCGTTATTATATTAATGTTCACCGCCGGACTTGACACCGACGTTCAGGAGCTTAAGCACACCGGCCTTTCGGCCTTTATCATTGCAACGATCGGCGTTATAGTTCCTTTTCTGGGCGGCGCAGGCTGCTATCTGCTGTTTAACGGCGAGCCGGACAGCCTGCGCATGCTCAAGGCCGCATTCATCGGCGTTATCCTGACCGCAACCTCCGTTTCGATAACCGTCGAGACGCTGCGCGAGATGGGAAAGCTCAAAAGCCGCGTCGGCACCGCGATAATGGCAGCTGCCGTCATTGACGACGTGCTCGGCATCATCGTACTTACCGTGCTCACCGGCTTTACCGATTCGACGGTTCAGCCCGTTACGATATTCATACGCATCATCGCATATTTCATCTGCCTTGCCATCGTCGCCATAGTCATCCGCAAAGCCTTTGCGCATCTGCGCGCAAGGATCTGGGGCAATCACAGACGCATTGCCATATACGCGCTTGCATTCTGCTTCATCCTCAGCTTTGTTTCCGAGCACTTTTTCGGCATTGCCGACATCACCGGCGCTTACTTTGCCGGACTTATGCTCAGCGACCACGGCGAGACGCGAACCTATGTTGTAAAGCGTATAAACACCATGAGCTACATGCTCTTCTCCCCTATTTTCTTTGCATCGATCGGCATAAAAACCGAGCTTGCAGGGCTTGACGGCAATCTGATCCTCTTCGCTGTCGCTCTCACGATAGTGGCTATTCTCACGAAGATCATCGGCTGCGGCATCGGCGCAAGGATCACGGGCTTTAAAACCTACGACGCCGTGTCCATCGGCCTCGGCATGGTATCGCGCGGCGAGGTCGCGCTGATCGTTGCGCAGAAAGGCAGCATGGCCGGGCTTATATCCGGCACCATGTTCCCGGCTGTTGTCCTCATGGTCATCGTCACAACGCTTGTGACGCCGCTGCTGCTCAAGGTCGGAATGAAGCACCCGACTCCGGACAACATTGAGCCTGCCGCTATGGCAAACGCATGAGACAATAGCATTACAGCGCACCCGATCGGGTGCGCTGTTTTTATTTATATAAGTAGCAAAAGCGCTGTGCAGAAACTGCACAGCTAAATTCGCAAAAAGTTCTTGCTTTATTTCGCTAATGTGTTATTATAGCAGCGTGATAACAAACTAAACTTAACCACAACGTTTTGGAGGAAAAGAAAATGAAACGAATTATCGCTATGATGCTGGCGCTCGTAATGGTCTTCGCACTGTGCGCCTGCGGAAACAACACCAGCAACGACGACAAGCAGAAGGCCGACGACAGCGTTAAGACTCTCACCGTCGGTGTTGACCCCGAATATCCCCCCTACGCTTACATGGGCGATGACGGCAAGTACACCGGCTTCGACGTTGAAGTAGCTCAGGCAGTATGCGATCTGCTCGGCTGGAAGATGGAGATCTTCGCTCTCAACTGGGATCAGAAGCTCACTCAGCTCGACGCAAAAGAATGCGACTGCATCTGGGCCGGCATGACCATCCTCGACAGCATGAAGGAAGCCGGCTACGTCATCTCCGAGCCTTACTATGATAACACTCAGGTTCTCCTCGTTAAGGCCGACAGCGGCTACAAGACCTCCAAGGATCTTGCGGGCAAGACCGTTGCGGTTCAGCTCGGCACTTCCGGCGAGGCTCTTCTCAACGGCGACCTCTCCTCTCTCAAGGACAGCTTCTCCAACGTAGTTACCTGCAACAGCTTCCTGAGCTGCTTCACCGAGCTTGGCGGCGGCAGCGTTGACGCAGTCTTTGTTGACTACCCCGTAGCAGCGGCATACGTTGCCGAAAACGACGGCTACTCCATCATCGACGAGGGTCTCGGCGCAGAGCAGTACGGCATTGCATTCCGCTCCGGTGACCAGGAGCTGTGCGACCAGATCCAGGCAGCAATCGATCAGCTCGTTGAAAACGGCACCTATCAGAAGATCGCCGATAAGTACCCCGACATCGTAAACAACCTAATCTTTCTTAACAAGTAATTAAGGCATAAATAAAAAAGCCGCAAGCTTCCCGGAGGCGCGATGCACCTTCGGGAATGCGTGCGTTTAAAGTGAGGATATCCTATGGATCTTATTACAATGCTAAAGACAATGCTCGACGGCATGGGCGGCACCTGCGCGATATTTTTCCTGACGCTGCTGTTTGCGCTTCCCCTCGGCATGGTCGTTGCTCTGCTCAGAATGAGCAAAGTCAAAGTCATCTCAAGCATAACCCGCGCCGTCATATCCGTCCTACGCGGCACTCCGCTTATGCTCCAGCTGATAGCGGTCACATACGGGCCGTACTATCTGTTTGAGCTTCCCGTTGCGAAAAACAAGCTCATCCCGGTAGTTATCGCATTTGCGATAAACTACGCGGCGTATTTTGCCGAGATCTACCGCAGCGGCATTGAATCTATCCCTGTCGGTCAGTACGAGGCAGCGGACATTTTGGGCTATTCCAAGATCCAGACCTTCTTCCGCATAATTCTTCCGCAGGTGCTCAAGCGCATCATGCCGAGCGTCACAAACGAGGTCGTTACCCTCGTTAAGGACACCTCACTTGCATTCACCGTTTCGTATGTTGAGATGTTCACCATCGGCAAGCAGATAGCAAACTCGCAGTCGAGCTTTGTTCCGTTTGTCGTCGCCGGCGTGTTCTACTTTGTGTTTAACGCCATCGTCGATTATGTAATGGGCAAGGCCGAAAAATCAATGAACTATTATCAATAAGAAGGAGGATGTGCAACATGAAAAAGATATTGGAAATGAACCACGTTCAGAAAAGCTTCAATGACAACACGCTGCATGTTCTCAAGGACATAAGCCTCAGCGTATCCGAGGGCGAGGTCGTGTCCATAATCGGGCCGTCCGGCTCCGGCAAATCGACGCTGCTGCGCTGCGCAACGCTGCTGACCGAAATGGACGGCGGCGAGCTTCTCTACGACGGCGAGTACGCAGCCAAGAACGATCCCAACGGCCGCTCGGTTTATTCCGGCAAGGCCGAGCTGAAAAAGATCCGCAGCATTTTCGGCCTGGTTTTCCAGAGCTTTAATCTTTTCCCCCATTACAGTGTTCTGAAAAACCTTATGGATCCTCAGATATGCGTGCTCGGCCGCAGCAAGGAGGATGCGCAGGCAAAAGCCATGGAGCTGCTCGGCAAAATGAACCTATCCGACAAAGCCGACGCATACCCTTGCCAGCTGTCCGGCGGTCAGCAGCAGCGAGTTGCCATCGCCCGGGCACTCGCAATGGATCCGCAGATCCTGTTTTTCGACGAGCCGACGAGCGCGCTCGACCCGGAGCTTACCGGCGAAGTGCTCAAGGTCATAAAAAAGCTTGCCGAGGAGCACATGACCATGGTCATAGTTACTCACGAGATGGCATTTGCGCGCGCAGTATCCGACCGCGTTATCTTCATGGACGGCGGCGTTATCGTCGAGCAGGGTGATCCCGAGGATGTATTCGGTGCGCCGAAGATGGAGCGCACAAAGCAGTTTCTTAAAAATTACGGACAGTCATGAATATAAGCTACACTAAAATCGATCCTGCGGGGAACATCACCGTAATCGTTGACAGTTTCGTACCGCGTGAGCAGCAGAGCCGTGTTGCATCCGAGCTTATGAAGCGCGACGTCACGGTAGAGCAGGTCGGCTTTCTCGAAAAGCCCGATGATCCCTGCTGCGCCGTGCGTCTTCAGATGATGGGCGGCGAGTTCTGCGGCAACGCCTCGCTTTCGGCCGCGGCTGTGATCTTCAGCCGTGCAGGTTTGGCCAAGGGTTTATACTGCGAGGAGCTTTTCGAGGTATCCGGTGCCCCGGAGCCTGTGAAAATTTCGGGAAGCATGGTTAACAGAACCTGCTTTGAGGGCGAGGTCGCAATGCCTTTGCCCGAATCCATATCCGAATGCAGCTTCCTTGACGGCTTTGAGGGCTACACCTTCCCTCTTGTACGCTTTCCCGGCATATGCCATGCGATAGTTCCGGTCGGCACGATAGAGCGTGAAAGAGCCAAGGCCGTTATTGCCTCGTGGTGCCATCAGCTCGGAGCCGACGCTTTGGGGCTTATGTTCTTCGGCAGGGATAAACACACTCTCACGCCGCTTGTTTACGTCGCTTCGACCGATACGGCAGTTTGGGAAGGCTCATGCGCGAGCGGAACGGCGGCCGTTGCGGCCTATCTTGCAGAGCTTGACGGCGAATACGCCTCCGCGCGTCTTACCGAGCCTCGCGGAACGGTAAGCGCCGCAGCTACATATTCCTCATCGCAGGTTCGTTCGCTGACTATGAGCAATCGAGCAGTCATACAGGGTGAATTTACTGCCTTGATTTTTTAACATTTTTCGCGTATCATCAAATTGAAAGGCGGTAGTACCCTATGAAAAAAAGAATTATCTGCGCTGCGCTGGCGCTGGCTATGGTTTTGAGCCTTTGCGGCTGCGGCAGCGACGGAAAATATAAAGTTGTTAAGAGTCTCGGCAGTCAGGAATACTCTATCGGCTTCAGAAACGGCGACTCGACGTATCATTACATTGACAAGGCGCTCAAGGAGCTTGCCTACGAGGGCGTTATAGACGAGCTTAGCACGCAGTGGTTCGGCAGCAGCCGTGCGGTCGATTTCCCGTCGCAGAAGGATGCGCTCAGCGAGCTTGGCTATATCGCAGAGAGAACGTTTATAATCGGCGTTGACCTCGACTCGGCGCCCATGGCATTCACCAAGGGCGAGGAGTACGTCGGCTTTGACATTGACCTTGCCGGCAAGGTGTGCGAAAAGCTCGGCTGGGTGCTGAAAATACAGCCGATACACTCCGAGGATGCCTATGTTGAGCTTAACTCCGGAAACATCGACTGCGCTTGGGGCGGCGTCGTGCTTGACAAGGAATGCCCCGACTATACGATACTTGAAACCTATATGTCAACGGACGTCGTTCTTGCAGGTAAGGGCAGCGGCTCAAGCTCTGTGCGTGATAAGCTGCTGTACATCGGCACAACGCAGTCTGCACTCGACACCGTAAACGCAAGCAGCTCGGTCAGCCGCAAGCTCGGTCAGATAACCAGAATCAACGGCGGCGCAGCCGAATATTTCAGTGCCCTTGATAACGGTGACTGCGACCTCATTCTTACGAACAAGGCCGCTGTCGAGTACTTCAACACCCATTAAATTGCGCAAAAATTTCAGCCCACGGCCTAGGCCGTGGGCTGTTTTTCATTCGAGGTACATTGATCTCAAACGCGATATTTTGTTCTGCGTGATACCGAGCTTTTCGGCAAGGTATCTGTCAACGCTTCCGCATTGACGAATGCAGCTTTCAAACATTGCCTCAAGATAGCTTTCGTGCGTAGTGTTGAGCCAGTAAACGGACTCCAGCAGCGACTCATCGCCGGTCAGAGAGCGACATGCATCGGTATCGCGCCGAATTTTTTCGGCGCAGCAGATACCGGTGTACATGTAGTCGGCCATGATATCTTTCATCGACGCGCCCAATGCGTACAGCAGCAGCGCCGCGGCTACCCCTGCCCTGTCTTTTCCCATCGCACAGTGGAAGAGTATAGCCCCGTCGCCGTCGTTTTCAAGGACGCAGTCGAAAAACCGTCTGTATTGCTTGACGGCGTTGCTGTTTTCGACAAGTATCGGATACAGCGAACGCATCTTCGCCATGCCGCCCTCGCGCAGATCCCTGGCATAATCGGTGCGCTTAAGTCCGTCGTAGGGATCCTCAATCGACTCGCGCGTTATGCCGGGAACCAGATCGGACACGACCGGGCAGTGTACATACCGCACACCGTCCGGTATTATGTCCATTTTAAGCGAGGTCTCCGCCGGGCTTCTGAGATCAACTATCGTTTTAAGCCTTATGTGGGTCAGCTTGGCGATATCGTCGTCAGTCACCTTTGAGAGTTCGCCGGATCTGATGAGTTTTTGCTTTGCCACCGTTCTGCCTCCGGCAGCTCTTATGCCGCCGAGGTCACGGGTGTTCATCGCCCCTGCAAGAAAGCATTCGGGCGCGTAACTCATAAGCCTGCGTCCATCGCCTCGGCGCGCTCGATGAGCTTCTGCACGAATTCGTCGGTCCAGAAGCCGGTGAAGTGCAGCAGGTCGATGACCGAGAAGCGGTTACGCATCAGGTGGCAGTTGGTGATCGCCCAGCGAACGGTCTTTTCGTCCACGGGGAAGTTGAGCTTTGAATATCTGGTGGGCGCATTTGCCTTGTGCATGCAGTCGGCAATGTACTCGGGCTTCTTTACCCAGGGCGCTACGGCCTTCTTGAATTCATCGAAGTTATCGAGGAAAGCCTTGAATTCGGCCTTATGGTCGTGCCAGCGCTGCAGCTTCTTCTGATAGTCTGCCCAGCACTCGTTAGCGGCATTGTGGGTATCGTCCAGCCAGTCAAACGCGGCCTTCACGCGCGGCTCCATCTCCTCGAAGCTCGGGTAGCACTTATCAAGCTCGACTTTCTTCGGGTCGAAGTCGTTGAGAAGCCAATCCCATATGATCTCGCTTATGATGCCGGAAACGGCTACCTGGGTGCCGTGATAGCAAATGCCGGTCTTGCGTACACCTGAGGCCATGTCGATAAGATGGCTCATTACATGCTCCGAGCCGGAGGCCGGGGAGCTTTCGTTTGCAAGGCCCATGGAGAGGCCGCTGAGGGTCAGGACATTTGCAAGCTCGCCGAGAGTCTTGGCATCGCCTGCCGCAAGCTTCTCGGAGTTCTCAAGCAGTCTGTCGCACTGGGTGCGGATCATATCCGAGGGTGCGGTGTGGAAATGCTGTCCCATGCCGAGAACATTGCCCAGATACCAGTCAACGGGCGCTGTCCATGTTGCAATAAGGTCGCCGTAACCGCTGACATTCATCTCTGCAGGAGCTGCGCCGACGATATCGAGGTCAATAATAAGGATAAGCGGATAACGTGAATGAACGGTGCGCTTAACGCCGTTTATGAGCATGACCGAGGAATCATCGGAAAACGCGTTTACAGAAAGCGCGGTCTGCACGATTACCAGCGGCAGCGGGTTTTCGTGGTCGTAGTAATAGGTGGAGTACTTGCACAGGTCGCAGATCGTGCCGCCGCCTATGCCGACGACGATATCCTTGCCCTCAAAGTGAGCCTGGATCTTCGCCGCGTTTTCGGGCGTTGCGTGAACTATGCTGTTCGGTTCGCTGATGACCAGCCACTCAACATCATACTCCGCGTCAAGATATGACTTGACCGCTTCCTTAACGTTTTTCCCGTCCACATCGACGATCTCGGTCGGGCCTGTTACCATCAGCACCTTTTTGCCGTCGGTAAGGCTCTTCACGGCCTGGCAGACCTTTTTGGCTGCCCCGTGCTCGATGTGGATCTCCTTCATACCGATGCCGCACAGCTTATCGGAATTTTCCTGCGCCTTGAGCATTTCGCGCAGCTCATCAAGCTTTGTTGCGTCGGCTTCAATTAAACGATTGTCAAGCATTTTGATTACTTCCTTTTTAATTATGCTTTGTAATACTTGTTAAAGAACGGCTCCATGGTGTAGTAGCACTCGTAGTAGCGAGCGTATGCTTCATCGTAAGCTGCCTTATTGTTCAGATCAGGCTCGTAGGTCGCACCGAGCTCGACCATTGCCTCTGCTGCCTCATCGAGATTTGCAAAGTTGCCCTCGGCAACGGCTGCAAGCATTGCAGCACCGATAGCCGCGCCTTCGGGGTTCTTCGTTGCGACCAGAGGCTTACCGAGAACGTCGGCCTTCATCTGGCACCAGAACGGAGACTTTGTGGAGCCGCCGACAATGCGGACGCTCGAGCAGTCCATACCGATCTCTTCAAATCTGTCAACGTTGTCCTTAAGGCCGAAGGAAATGCCCTCGAATACCGCACGCGACATATCGTCGAGCGTGTGGCTGAGCGTAAGACCCGTGAACGTGCCGCGTGCGCTGCCGTTCCAGTTGGGGGTCATTGCGCCGCCCATGCATGGCAGGAAGGTTATACCGTTCGAGCCGATCGGGCTGCGCTTTGCCTGAGTGTTCATAAGATCATAGTTCGGCAGGCGCAGGATGGTGTCCTTGTACCATCTGGTCGATCCGCCGGAAACGAAGCCGGGGTTCTCAATGAGCCACAGACGCGAGTCGGCGGAATGGTGGGTCTCAACGAGGCCCTTCTTGTCGAAAACAGGCTTTGCGGAGGTTCCCGCAACAGGCTCGGCTGTGCCGGTGATATCGCAGACCATGCCGGGCTTTACAAGACCGGAGCCGAGGCACGCGCTGTGCTCGTCGCCGGTACCGCAGATGACCTTTGTGTTTGTCGTCAGGCCGAGGCGATGTGCAACAGGAGCGGTAAGCGTGCCGACAACGGTCTCTGCCTTTACTATCTTTCCGAGAAGTTCGGGGTCAAGGCCGAAAACATTTGCCATCTCGGGCGACCACGTTTTCTCTGCAACGTTGTAGATCATCGAAGCCGATGCCTGAGCATAGTCAACCGCTGCAACACCGGTCATCCAGTAGACAAGGTAGCTGTCAACGTTCAGGAGGTATTTTGCTTTTTCAAAAACGTCAGGTCTGTTTTTCTTTATCCACAGCATCTTTGCGGCTGTGTGGGTAGAGTCGAGGTTAAGGCCGGAAACCTCAAACACGCGTGCAGGATCAACCGTCTTGGCTATCTCGGCAGTCTCTGCCTCGGCACGGCGGTCGAGCCAAATGATGCAGTTCATAAGTGCATTGCCGTTCTCGTCGGTCGCTATGACGGAGTCGTTTATAGCATCCATGCCGATCGTTCCGATCTCGGCAGGGTCAATGCCGGAATCGGCAACAAGCTGCTTTATAACGGTGGTGAAAGAGTGGAGATAATCCTCAACGGGCTGCTCTGCCCAGCCGGGATTGGGATATATGGGATCGTGCGCGCAGGTAGCCTCTGCGACGATCTTGCCCTCGGGATCGACAAGCAGGCCCTTGAGCGACTGCGTACCGAGGTCAACGCCGATTACATAACTCATAAACTTTTGCTCCTTTTTTGTAAAATGACAACAGCGGCACCGCCATTTGACGATGCCGCTATGGCGTTTTGGTTAATTATGATGTTTCAAAAGAGCCTATCACTGATCTTCGGGCTCAACCAGGAAGGTACCGTTCTTCTTCTTGCAGACGGCTGCATAGTAGAGCATTGCGATCACGAAGAATGCAACTGCGATGTAGAACAGAGTACCTGCGGTCACTGCGCTGTACAGCGAGCAGAACGCAACGATAAGGCAGAAGGGAATGCCGATGTAGCCGAGCCAACGGGGGCACTTGTAGGGGCGAGGCATATCCGGCTGATCCTTTGCGAGCTTGATCCAGGAGATGAAGCAGCAAAGAGCCATGAATGCGGAACCCATGTTTGCGATAACAACGATAACGTCAACCGAGCCGATGAGGGTAAGGACGATGCCGATGACGGAGGTAACGAGAAGTGCGTTGATCGGGGTGCCGTTCTTATCGAGCTTGCCGAGGAAGCCGGGCAGGCACTTGCAGCGTGCAAGTGCGTAGGTCTGACGGGACTGGCCGATGATGATGCCGTTAAGGGATGCGATCAGGCCGATCATTGCGATGACGATGAATACAATGCTCATCGTACTGCCTTCGCCGAAGAGGTGGTTGATTACGTTTGCGATAGGAGCGTCGTTCTTAAGAAGCTCTTCCTTGGGCAGGAGAGAGAAGGTGGTCACGAGCATGAGCATGCCGCCGATGAGCAGCGTGAAGATGCCGACGATAAATCCCTTGGGGATGTCCTTGGAAGGATTCTTGCATTCCTCTGCGCCCATGCCGCCTGCCTCAAATGCGAGGTAGAACCATACTGCATAGGGGATAGCAACGAAGATTCCCTTTACGCCGCCGAGGTCGCCCATCTTGCCGAGCAGGCTGAAGTCTGCGTGGGGCAGGCCGATGCATGCGTAGAAAACGACGCCTGCAACACCGATAATGGTGACGATAAGGCCGATGAGCTGACCGGCCTCGATGCCGCGCATGTTGATGAACAGGAATATCAGGTATGCAACAACGGATGCGACGACTGCCGGAACTACCGGGAACAGAGTGTGAACATATGCACCGACCGCAATGCAGATACCGGGAGTGCAGAACAGGGATTCAACAAGATAACTGAAGCCTGCGAAGAAGCCTGCGCCGCGGCCGAAGGCCTTTTCGGTGTAGGCTGCGGGGCCTGCGGAGCTGGGGATAGCTGTTGCCAGCTCTGCGAACATGAATGCGAAGGGGATGTAGAACAGTGTTGCAATTGCCATTGCGATGAGACAGCCTGTGAAGTTTGTCTCGGATGCGATGTAGTTCCAGCCATAGTAGCTGCCGGAAATAACAGCGCCGACCGCGACCGACCATATACCTGCGGCGGTCAAGGCTTTTTTAAGTTTGTTTTCTTCCACGAGTATTATACCTCCCTATAAATTATTCAAGCTGCATCACATGCAGTTAAATACGTTTTACTTTGCTGCCATGTAATCGGCAACAGCCTTGAGGTTATCGCGGAAGCTGCCGTCGGCAACGAACTTCTTCTCAAACAGTGCAGAGCCCATGGTGAAGGTCCAGGGTCCGATGTCGAACATGGTATCTATGCGTGCAAAGCTGTTGATCGAGCCTGCTATGCAGATCTCGGCGTCGATTGCCGCGCAGAACTCGCGTGCCAGCTTCTCGCCGTCAACGACGTGGCGGTATGCAAGAATGTCAAAGCCCTTGATGCCCTTGGCCATCAGATCCTTTGCGTTCTGAATGATCTCTTCGTTCGTGCCCTCGAGGATGCTCGGGCTGCCGGAGACCTTGCCGACGAACGGCAGATATGCCATGCCGTTTTCTTTCAGAAGCTTTGCTACGGAGTCATAGTATACTGTGCCCATCAGGTAATCAAAGCCGCAGTCGATCGCCGTCTGTGCTCCGTCGAGGCAGCTTGCCTCGTCATAGGTCACTACCTCGAGGAATGTGGTCTTGCCTGCTGCCTTCATTGCTCCGGCTACCTTCTTCATCTCGTCCTTCGGCAGGCCGACATTCTTGAAGCCCCAGAACTTTACCGGCAGATCCTTGCACTGCTCAAATATCTCGCCTGCATCCTTCACGGTCACATCGTGATGTGTCAGCATTATTATGATCTCAGGTTTCATTTTTTCTTCGTCTCCTTTTCATTTAGTCAAGTCAAAACCTATCGTTTTGCTGTGCTTTTTACGAGAATAATAATATTTCAGTTTTTTTGGATTGTAAACAAAAATCGTGCGCGCAAAAACCGGCGATTACGGTTAAATTGTCTATGACTCCGCCATTTTTCGCATAACGCTCATTTTGGATGCAAAAATGAGCGTTTCGCTTTTTTCGTTTTTTACATTTTTCACAAAAAAGACGTAAAAATTTTTACACTTTATTTAGCTAAAGTATGATGCATTTTTAACAATTTCTCGATTAAAATTTGCCGTTTCCTACACGTTCTTTGCTCTTTTGCACAAATAACACATGTCGTAATTGTTAAAAGCGCTTATATGGAGCCCAACAGGTCTTTTGTAAAAAAATGCACGGAGCACCTGAGTGCTCCGTGCAAAACGCGCAATTTGATTTATCAGCCTTCGACAGCGGTGCCGAGACGTCCGTAGCCGTCGTATGCAAACAGCTGCTTTTTGCTGTCATCGCCATATACGGCAACAACGTCGGCCACAAAAAATGTGTGATCGCCGACCTCGAGCATATCACTGAGCTTGCATTCAAAAACGACCTTGCTGGCGGCAACGACCTTAGGCGATATCGTCCTTGCTTCGGCAAGCTCTATGCCAAGCTCGGATGCCTTATCCGTGCTTCTGCCCGAACAACGGCCGCACTGAAGCGCCGAGTCTCTGAGCTGCTCGTCAACGACGCATATCGCAAACTCACCGCCCTCGCGGATGTTTCCGCCGCTGTAGCCCTTATTGCTCAGGCATGCGCCGATTTTCACGGGATGGTTGCTGAGATAAGTCCACCACGAGACGGCCATGATGTTGGTCTTTCCCTCTTTATCTGCCGAGGTAAGCAATGCAAACGGTGCAGGCGCGGTCATCCGCTGGGCCTGTCCTATTGTGAGATCTGTCATGATCATCCCTCCTTGTTGACTTACTTTATCATGCCTCGACGGCGTTTGGCAAGCTTATTTTGCTGCCATGTAATCGGCAACGGCCTTGAGGTTATCGCGGAAGCTGCCGTCGGCAACGAACTTCTTCTCAAACAGTGCAGAGCCCATGGTGAAGGTCCAGGGTCCGATGTCGAACATGGTATCTATGCGTGCAAAGCTGTTGATCGAGCCTGCTATGCAGATCTCGGCGTCGATTGCCGCGCAGAACTCGCGTGCCAGCTTCTCGCCGTCAACGACGTGGCGGTATGCAAGAATGTCAAAGCCCTTGATGCCCTTGGCCATCAGATCCTTTGCGTTCTGAATGATCTCTTCGTTCGTGCCCTCGAGGATGCTCGGGCTGCCGGAGACCTTGCCGACGAACGGCAGATATGCCATGCCGTTTTCTTTCAGAAGCTTTGCTACGGAGTCATAGTATACTGTGCCCATCAGGTAATCAAAGCCGCAGTCGATCGCCGTCTGTGCTCCGTCGAGGCAGCTTGCCTCGTCATAGGTCACTACCTCGAGGAATGTGGTCTTGCCTGCTGCCTTCATTGCTCCGGCTACCTTCTTCATCTCGTCCTTCGGCAGGCCGACATTCTTGAAGCCCCAGAACTTTACCGGCAGATCCTTGCACTGCTCAAATATCTCGCCTGCATCCTTCACGGTCACATCGTGATGTGTCAGCATTATTATGATCTCAGGTTTCATTTTTTCTTCGTCTCCTTATAAAATATTGATTTGAACTTAAATTTTGTGCTATACTAAATCAACGTTTTTGTATAACACAACGGTAGTTTCCGTACATAAAAATAATCGGAATTTCCGTTTTCGTCAACTCGCGCAACTCGCCTCAAACCGTTCGAAAAGGAAGATTGTTTCATTTTTGCGTGTTTCGCGCAAAAGTTTTTGCGTTTTGCGCGAAAGTAAGCAAAAAAATTATTGATTTCTAACAAAAAAACTCTTTATTTTTCTACATACTCGTCATATAATTGTATTAAACAGTTAACACGTTTTGGGCAAAACACGAATTTTCATATCTGGGAGTGTTAAATATGAAGACCGGTATTCGTGAGCAGAAAATAATAAGCATACTTGAAAGCCGCGGCGAAATGTCAGTAAGCGCGCTGAGCGAATATCTCGGCGTTTCCGTGTCCACGCTGCGCAAGCAGCTTGCGGACATGCAGAGCCGGAAGCTCATCATCCGCACATACGGCGGCGTTATGTCAGCAAACCGTTTCCCGGACGAGACCTTCGACAGCAAGCTGCACAAGAGTGTTTCTGAAAAGCGGCGCATCGCTACAAGGGCGCGTCAGCTCGTTCACGACGGGGACTCCATATCGCTCGGCAGCGGAACAACGGTGTATGCGCTCAGCAACCTTCTTGACGACATGGACTCGGCTACTATATACACAAACTCCATGCAGGCTGCTGACTTCCTCGCCCACTGCGCTTCGCTCGATGTTCACATCTGCGGCGGCATAATCCGCAGCGCGACCGGAACCATCATCGGAAACGAGGCCTACAATTTCTTTAACGGCATCTGTGTTGACTGTGCCTTCATAAGCTGCGACGCTATCGACGATGACGGCGAGGTCTACAGCGACAATATAGCCGTTGCGGCAGTGGAAAGTGCGGTGCTCAAAAACGCAAAGCGCAAGTACGTTCTTTGCGACTCCTCGAAGCTCGGCAAGCGCTCGATAGCGCACATAGTCAACCTCAAAGAATGCGATGCGCTCATCACCGGCAAAAGTGACAGCGCCGTTGCCGATAAGCTTGCCTACTCGGTGAATGTTGACTGCGTCTGAAAACGCAGAAAAACCATATGCCGATCATCAAATGCAGCCGCAAAAACGGCTGCATTTTTCTTATTGCACATACATATTTATAATATGCATATTAATTTGCATCATACCCAGTGAAACGTCAGCGATTTAACAAGTAGTTAAGTAAATTAACGTCTTTTTTGCCTGTTTGTTAACGTCTGTCATGTTACTTATGCCATTTTCGAGCTATTTTTGGCTTGCTTATGAACAAACTATTACCAATTTTACGCCCAACCGCATAAGTTTTCGTAAAGCCATCGTTCATTGCTGTTAAGGCGGCGTTAATTTCCGTATAAAACTATTGTAATCAAATTATTAACAGATAGAATGATAGCAGCGAAATCAATATTTTTTAAGGAGAGAAAGTTATGGAAAACAATCGCGCTTCTTTTGGCTCCAACTTTGGTTTCCTGATGGCCGCTATCGGTTCGGCAGTCGGTCTGGGCAACATTTGGGGCTTCCCGTACAAGATGGGTAT
>ERZ779737.436-NODE-436-length-39868-cov-4.912265_pt1 | contig 39868 bp, 45 predicted proteins | sample MGYA00511889_ERZ779737 | MGnify/ENA primary metagenome ERZ779737 (study PRJEB29588, sample SAMEA2163575) | human gut metagenome | biome: human gut; feature: human-associated habitat; material: faeces | place: Denmark | collected 2008/2010 ... | reverse complement strand
GTGGCCGTTGCCGCCGCTGCCGCCCCGGCCGCCGCTGCCGCTGAAGAAAAAGATGAATTCAACGTTGTGTTGACCGCTGTTGATGCCGCCAAGAAAATCGGCGTGATCAAAATCGTGCGCGAAATCACCGGCCTGGGCCTCAAAGAAGCCAAAGACCTGGTTGAATCCGCCCCGAAAGCCGTGAAAGAAAACGTTGCCAAAGCTGAAGCTGAAGAACTCAAAAAGAAAATCACCGAAGCCGGCGGCACCGTAGAACTCAAATAGTTCAACCGACGAATTATTAATCCCATCCCCCGGTCAAACGGGGGTTGGGATTACGTACCCTTAATAGGGGTATAACGGCGGACCGCTTGCGTAAGCCGTATGTGCGTGGCGGCACGCGTACAGTCCGCTCTAAACAGCAGGAAGAACAGAAATGATTGAAAAACAAACAAATTTCGGCAAAATTTCCACCAAGCTTCCCTTACCAGATTTGCTGGACATGCAAAAACAGTCGTTTGTAGACTTTTTGCAGCTGGATGTCCCTCCCGCCAAGCGGGAATTAAAAGGCCTGCAAGCCGCTTTTGAAGACGTTTTCCCTATTGAAGCTCCCGACGGGAGTATGAGACTTGAATTTTTAAAATATGAACTGGGCTCTCCCCGCTACGCCACCCCGGCAGAAGCCGCCGTGCGCGACAGCACCTACTCCGCTCCCTTAAAAGCCCTGATGCGCTTGTACGTCAAGCAGAAAAACGGAAAGATGAAAGAAGCGTCCGACCAGGACGTAACCCTTTGCGATTTGCCCCTGATGACCGACGCCGGCTGCTTCGTGTTCAACGGCGCCGAACGCGTTATCGTCAGCCAGATGCACCGCTCTCCGGGCATCATTTTTGAAGAAGACGAAGAGAAAAAACAGTCTACCTTCGGTAAACGCCTCTACGTGGCCCGCATTATTCCGTACCGCGGCGCGTGGATTGAATTTTCGTTTGACCTCATGAACGCTTTGTGGGTCCGCATTGACCGGAAGAAAAAAGTGCTGGCCTCCACGTTCCTTCGCGCCTGCGGTCTGGAAACCAACGCACAGATTATCCAGACGTTCTACAACTGCGAAGACATTGAAGTCAAAGCCTCTAACATTGACGGCGTCATCGGCCGCTACGCCGCGGACGATATTTACGATCCGGCCACCGGCGAAGTGCTGTGGAACCTGGACGATAAAGCCGCCCTGCCGATTGACGACAAATTGTTCAAAACTTTAATTGAAAAGAAAGTCAAAACGATTAAAGTCATTTCCGGCAAACCGCGCCAGGACGACCCCGGTATTTTGGCGACCTTGGAACACCGCAAGGATTCCATCCGCACCGCCGCCGAAGCCCAGGCCGAAATTTACAAAAAGATGAGAGGGCAGGATTTCGTCGTGAAAGAACAGGCGGAAACCTTCCTCAACAACCTGATTTTTGACAACATCCGCAGATACGATTTAAGCTTTGTCGGCCGCTACAAAATCAACAAAAAATTTGCGAAGATGTTTGATTTGATCAGCAAATTTAAATTCAAAAAATTCACGACTCCGTCCGAAAAACGACGCACCCTGGCCCCGGAAGACATCATCGTTACGGTGAAGTACCTCCTGGCCTTAAACGCCGGCGAAGACGCCCAGAAAATGTACGGCGACGACTTTACCTTTAAAGTGGACGACATTGACCACTTGGGCAACCGCCGCGTGCGCGGCATCGGCGAGCTGTTGGAAAACCAAATCCGCGTGGGCCTTTCGCAGATGGCGAAAACCGCGCGCGACCGCATGAACCGCGAGCTGACTTCCTTCACGCCCCGCGCGCTTGTAAACGCGCAGCCCGTGCAGGCCATCATCCGCAAGTTCTTCGGCACCTCCCAGCTTTCGCAGTTTATGGACCAGATTAACCCCCTGGGCGAACTGACCCATAAACGCAGACTGTCCGCCTTGGGTCCCGGCGGTTTAAACCGCAAACGCGCGGGCTTTGAAGTGCGCGACGTACACTATACGCACTACGGCCGCGTGTGCCCGATTGAAACCCCGGAAGGTCCGAACATCGGTCTTATCACTTCTCTCGCGTGCTACTCCAAGGTAAACAAATACGGTTTGATTGAAACGCCGTACCGCAAAGTGGTAAGCGGCAAAGTAACGGACCAGGTGGAAGAACTGACCGCCGACGCCGAAGACGACAAGTACGTAGCCCAGGCCAATACGCCGATGGGCAAAGACGGCAAAATTGACGCCGATTTGGTCGCCTGCCGCGTCCGCTCGGACTATCCGATGATTGCGCCTAAAGACGTAGACTATATGGACGTTTCCCCGCTGCAGGTCATCAGCGTTTCCGCCGCCTTGATTCCTTTCCTGGAACACGACGACGCCAACCGCGCGCTGATGGGTTGTAACATGCAGCGCCAGGGCGTACCGCTCTTAATGCCGGAAGCTCCGTACGTGGGCACCGGTATTGAGCACGAAGTGGCGCGCGACTCCGGCACCGCCGTTGTGGCCCGCCGCGACGGCCGCGTCCAGTTCGCCGACGCTTCCAAAATCATCGTGGAAACCAGAGACGGTTCCTCCGACGTATACGAACTTTTGAAATACAAACGTTCCAACCAGGATACCTGCATCAACCAGCATCCTATCGTCAAAGCGGGCGACAATGTAAAAGCCCGCCAGGTAATTGCCGACGGTCCGTCTATGGACAACGGCTACCTGGCCCTGGGCCGCAATATGCTCGTGGGCTTTATGTGCTGGGAAGGGTATAACTACGAAGACGCCATCCTGGTGTCCTCCCGCCTGGTGAAGGACGATGTGTTTACCTCCATCCACCTGCACGAATTTACGGTGGACGCCCGCAACACCAAACTCGGCGCGGAAGAAATCACCCGCGATATTCCGAACATTGGCGCGGAAGCGCTGTCCCACCTGGACAACGACGGTATCGTGCTGCCGGCCACGGTAGTGGAACCCGGCGACATCCTGGTCGGTAAAGTTACGCCGAAAGGCGAACAGCAGCTGACGCCGGAAGAAAGACTGTTAAAAGTCATCTTCGGTAAAAAAGCCGACGACGTTGTGGACGCTTCTCTGCGCGTTCCGCCCGGCACCAGCGGCAAAATCCTGGGCACCCGCGTATTCGTGCGCAAGGAAAAACTGACCAAGGCCGAAGAAAAAGCCAGACTGGCCGCGCTGGAAGATGAAAAAGATTCCACGCTGGAACTTTTAAAAGAACAGCGCAAACGCGCTTTGAACAACGCCAAAGAGTCCATCAAGAAAGAAGCGGACCTCAAGAAAGAAGAAGCCCGCATCAACGCGCTGTACAAATTGATGGAAAAGAAAGCCGTGGAACACTACGAACGCGAGATTGAGTTCTCCAAACAGGGCGACGAGCTTGCCGTTACGGTGAACAAATCCGTTAAAGTGTACATCGCTTCCAAACGCAAACTGCACGTGGGCGACAAGATGTCCGGCCGCCACGGTAACAAAGGCGTTGTGGCCCGCATCCTGCCGGAAGAGGATATGCCCTTCCTGCCGGATGGCACCCCGCTTGACATCGTGCTCTCCCCGCTGGGTATTCCTTCCCGTATGAATGTGGGACAGCTGCTTGAAACGATGCTCGGCTGGGCCGCGCATTACCTCCACTACAATGCCGCCACCCCGGTCTTTGACGGACCGAGCGAAGCGGAAGTGGTGGAACAAATCCGCAAAGCCAAAGAGAAAATTTTGGACGATAAGGGACTCACCGGCAAAGCCCGCGAAGAATACGCGGCCAAATACCTGCCGGACGATTACTGCCGCATTACGCTCTACGACGGCAGAACCGGCGAGCCTTTTGAAGAAAAAGTAACCATCGGCTACATGTATATGATGAAGCTGATCCACTTGGTGGAAGACAAGGTGCACTCCCGCTCCACGGGTCCTTACAGCTTGATTACGCGCCAGCCTTTGGGCGGTAAAGCCCAGTTCGGCGGCCAGCGTTTCGGCGAAATGGAAGTGTGGGCCATGGAAGGGTACGGCGCCACGTACACCCTGCAGGAATTCCTGACGGTGAAGTCTGACGATTTCGTCGGCCGCACCAAAATGTACGAATCCATCGTCAAAGGCGAAGCTCCCACCCAGCCCGGCGTGCCCGAGTCCTTTAAAGTACTTATTAAAGAACTCCAGGCGCTCGGCCTGAGCGTTGATTTGCTAAAGAAGGTTGAGGACGGCGCCTCCGCGCCGTCCGCCTCCGCCGAACAAACGGAAGAGGCCCAAACCGAGGCGCCCGCAGAAGCCGGGGCCGCTAAATAAGCCGGGGATTTGAAAAATGCAAACGAAAAAAGTCAAAAAATTGAACGAACTCAACTTCTTCGACTTCGATGCCATTAAACTGGGCATCGCCAGTCCGGAACAAATTATGGCCTGGTCTTTCGGCGAAGTCAAAAAGCCGGAAACCATCAACTACCGCACCCTTAAACCGGAGCGCGACGGCTTATTCTGCGAACGCATTTTCGGCCCCACCAAGGACTACGAATGCTCCTGCGGCAAATACCGCTGGGTAAAATTTAAAGGCATTAAGTGCGACCGCTGCGGCGTGGAAATTACGGAAAGCAAAGTCCGCCGCGAACGCATGGGCCACATTGAGCTGGCCGTGCCCGTGGCGCACGTGTGGTTCCTGCGCAAAAACCCGTCCAGAATCGGTATCATCCTGGATATGCGCACGAGCGATTTGGAACGCGTGGTGTACTACGCCGCTTACGTGGTGATTGAAGACTGCGTGGACAGCGTAACCGGCCGCGTGGACTTCAAAAAAGGCACCCTGCTCTCCGACGTGCAGGTGCGCGAAGCCCGCAAAAAACACGGCGCCAGACTTAAAGTGGACATCGGCGCGCCGGCCATTAAAACCCTTTTGGAAGGCATTGATTTTGACAAAGAAATCCCTGTCCTTCACGAACAGTTAAAAGCCACCCAGAGCGAAATGGAACGCACCAAACTCATCCGCCGCATCAAAACGATGGAAGAGTTCAAGGAAAGCGGCAACCGCCCGGAATGGATGATTTTAAGCGTACTGCCCGTCATCCCGCCGGATCTGCGCCCGCTCGTTCCGCTTGACGGCGGCCGCTTTGCCGCTTCGGATCTGAACGATTTGTACAGAAGAATCATCAACCGCAACAACCGCTTGAAACACATTGAATCCCTGCGCGCGCCCGAAGTAATGATTTACAACGAAAAGCGCCTCCTGCAGGAAGCGGTGGACGCCCTGATTGAAAACGGCGCCCGCGGCAAATTCTTCATCGGGCCCGGCGGCAGACCGTTGAAATCCCTGTCTGACAGCATTAAGGGCAAACACGGCCGCTTCCGCCAGAACCTGCTGGGTAAACGCGTGGACTATTCCGGCCGCTCCGTCATCGTGGTCGGCCCGAACCTGAAACTCCACCAGTGCGGTTTGCCCAAACTGATGGCGCTGGAACTCTTTAAACCTTTTATCATCGGCGAATTGATGAAAAAAGAAGGCGTAACGCTTAAATCCGCCAAAAAGATGCTGGAAAGAGTCCGCCCGGAAATCTGGGACATCTTGGAAAAAGTAACCAAGAATCACCCCGTTATGCTCAACCGCGCCCCTACCCTGCACCGCCTGGGTATTCAGGCGTTTGAGCCGGTGCTTATTGAAGGCAAGGCCATTCAGCTCCATCCGCTGACCTGCGCCGCTTTCAACGCCGACTTCGACGGTGACCAGATGGCCGTGCACGTGCCGCTGTCGCTGGAAGCGCAGATGGAAGCCCGCACGCTGATGCTCGCGTCCAACAACATTCTGTCTCCCGCGTCCGGCAAACCGATTGCCGCTCCTTCGCACGATATGGTCTTGGGCGTAAGCTTCCTGACCAAAATCAAAGAAGGCGACATCGGCGAAGGCTCCATTTTCGGCAGCAAAGAAGACGCGCTGATTGCGCTGGAATACGGCAAACTCTCGTACCACGCCAAAATCAAAGTGCGCGGCATCAACGCCATCCCGGAACCGGGTTTGGAAGGCAAAGACGAAAAAGACGCCTCCAAATGGAAAGATTTTACTTCCGTGGGCCGCATTATTTTCAACCAGGCCATGCCTAAAGGCTGGGAATACATCAACAAGACGATTGGCAAAAAAGAGCTGGCCGCCTTGGTGGACGAATGCTACAAGAGCAAAAAGTACGGCCGCTATGAAGCCGTGCAGCTTTTGGACAAGATTATGAAGATGGGCTATCACTACGCCACGCTGTCCGGCCTGTCCATCTCCATCGCCGACATGACGATTCCCTCCGTCAAACAGAAATATATTGACGACGCCAAAAAGAAAGTGAAAGAAATTCAGGCCCAGGCCGAAGCCGGTATCATCACCGAAGGCGAACGCTACAACAAAGTTATTGATATCTGGACCCGCGTTACGGACGACGTAGCCAACGAACTGTTCAAAGAAATGAAAAAGTTTGAAGAGTCCAAATACGATCCGTCTAACAAAGAACACAGCGGCCAGCGCTTTAACTCCGTCTACCTGATGGCGGACTCCGGCGCGCGCGGTTCCCGCCAGCAGGTGCGCCAGCTGGCCGGTATGCGCGGTCTGATGGCGAAACCGCAGAAGAAACTGACCGGCGGCCAGGGCGAAATTATTGAAAGCCCTATCACCGCCAACTTCCGCGAAGGTCTGTCCGTGCTGGAATACTTTATTTCCACTCACGGCGGACGCAAAGGTTTGTCCGATACGGCTTTGAAAACGGCCGACGCCGGTTACCTGACCCGCCGTCTGGTGGACGTTGCCCATAACGTAGTGGTGACGGAAGAAGACTGCGGCACGCATAACGGCATTGTCGTTAAGTCTTTGATGAGCGGCGAAGAAATGGTGGAGCCCATTGAAGAACGTATTTTGGGCCGCACCAGCCTGGAAAACGTCGTGGTCAAAGTGAAAAAAGCCGACGGCAGCGAAGAAGAGAAAACCATCATTAAAGAAGGCGATCTCATTACGCTGGAACAGAGCAAGCTGGTCAAAAAATACGGCGTGGAATCCGTACGCATCCGCTCCGTGCTGACCTGCGAAGCGCCCTTCGGCGTGTGCGCGAAATGCTACGGCTTGTCGCTGGCGACCTCTTCCAAGAGCAACCCGGGCGACTCGGTCGGCATTATTGCCGCGCAGTCCATCGGCGAACCCGGCACGCAGCTTACGCTTCGTACCTTCCACATCGGCGGTACGGCCTCGCGCGTGCTTTCCCGCAGCCAGGCGGTGGCCGAAATAGACGGTAAGGTAACGTTTAAAGACATCAAAATCATTACCAACCGCTACGATAACAAAATTTGTATTTCCAGAAACGGCTCTATCTTTGTGGAAGCTGGAAATGGTACAATAAAAGAATACAAGATTCAGTACGGCGCTTCCGTGTACACCGCGGATAAAGCGACCGTCAAAAAAGGTTCCCTGCTCGCGGAGTGGGACCCGCACTCTATTCCTGTGCTGGCCGAAGTGCCCGGCACGGTGAAACTTACTGACGTTATTGAAGGTATCACCTTGCAGGAAGAGCGCAACAAAGTAACGGGCGTAATCGAGAGAAAAATTACCGCCAGCCGCATGGGTAAGAAAAACCCGCGTATCAGCATTGACGGCAAAGATAAAAAAATCAGCTTGCCGCTGCCTATTGATACGATTCTGATGGTGGAAAACGGTGAAGACGTGGAACCCGGAGACGTGCTTGCGAAAATCGCGCGCGAAGCCGGCGGCACGAAAGACATCACCGGCGGTCTGCCCAGAATTGCGGAATTGTTTGAAGCCAGACGGCCCCGCAACCCGGCAATTATTTCCGAGTTTGAAGGTATCGTCAGCCTTGAAACCTCGCCCAAAGGTTTAATTGAGGTGGTCGTGCGGAACGAAGAGACCAACCAGGTCAAGCAGTACAGCATTCCGCAGGGCAAACACCTTGTCGTATATGAAGGCGACCATGTCGGCGTGGGCGAAGCCCTGACCGACGGCGCCATTGACCCTCACGACGTGCTGCGCGTGAAGGGCGAAAAAGAAGCGCAAGAGTTCCTGTTAAACGCCATCCAAGAAGTGTACCGCTTGCAGGGCGTTACAATTAACGACAGACATATTGAGGTTATTGTCCGTCAGATGTTGGGGAACGTAAAAATTCTGGATGCGGGAGACACACATTTCCTGAAAGGCGAAATCTTAAGCCGCGCGAGCTGGCTCAGAGAAAACGCGAAGATGAAGGCCGAAGGCAAACGTTTAGCCGACGCCGAAACCATCCTTTTGGGTATCAGCAAAGCGTCCCTCGCTTCCGAATCGTTTATTTCCGCGGCCTCGTTCCAGGAGACGACCAAAGTCCTCACGGACGCCGCCATTACGGGCCAGGTGGACGAATTGCAGGGCCTGAAAGAGAACGTAATCGTAGGCCATTTGATTCCGGCGGGTACGGGTATTTCCGCCAGACAAATCGCCGATGAGTTTGAACAAAAACGCAAAGAAACAGGAGAGAAGTAATAATGCCAACAGTAAACCAATTAGTGAAATACGGACGGGCGAAAGAATCCAACCGGACCAAATCCCCGGCGTTGCAGTCCTGCCCCCAGAGAAGAGGCGTCTGCACCCGTGTTTATACCACGACCCCTAAAAAACCGAACTCTGCTTTGAGAAAGGTCGCCCGTGTTAAACTTACTTCCAAGGTGGAAGTAACGGCTTACATCCCCGGCGTGGGGCATAACCTCCAGGAACACTCCATCGTGCTCGTGCGCGGCGGCCGTGTGAAAGACTTGCCTGGTGTGCGCTACCACATCATCCGCGGCGCGCTTGACGCGTCCGGCGTTGAAAACAGAAAACAAGGCCGCTCTCTTTACGGCGTAAAGAGACCCAAAGCCGCGAAATAATTTTTAGGAGTTAAAAAACACATATGCCGAGAAAAGGTTTAAGACCCAGAGACAGAAGACCGCAGCCCGCGCCGGATTATAAATATAATTCCGTGCTGGTTTCGCGGTTTATCAACAAATTAAATTTTGCGGGCAAGACTTCCACCGCCGAACGTCTGCTTGACGATGCGATGGCCATCATTGCCGAAAAAACCAAAGAAAACGCCCTTGACGTTTTCACCAAATGCATTGAAAACGTGCGCCCCCTGGTGGAAGTAAAAGCCCGCCGCGTCGGCGGCGCCAACTACCAGGTGCCGACCGAAGTCAAACCCTTGCGCAGCAGCTCGCTGGCGATGAGATGGCTGATCGGCGCCGCGCAGAGCCGCAAAGGCCGCCCGATGGCTGAAAAACTGGCCGAAGAAATTATGCTGGGCGCCAAAAAAGAAGGCACCGCCTTCAAAAAACGCGAAGACGTGCATAAAATGGCCGAAGCCAACCGCGCGTTCGCTCATTTTAAATGGTAATTGGGAAGTAAGATATGGCTGAATTCAAAACCTATCCGTTAAGCAAAATCAGAAACATCGGTATTATCGCTCACATTGACGCTGGTAAGACCACGACTTCCGAACGCATCCTGTACTATACGGGCAAAGTGCACAAAATCGGCGAAACGCACGACGGCGCTTCCGTAACCGACTGGATGGAACAGGAAAGAGAGAGAGGCATCACCATCACCTCCGCCGCCATTTACTGCGTGTGGAAAGACTGCCAGCTCAACATCATTGACACTCCCGGCCACGTGGACTTCACGGCCGAGGTGGAACGTTCTTTGCGCGTTCTTGACGGCGCCGTTTGCTGCTTTGACGGCGTGCAGGGTGTAGAGCCCCAGTCTGAAACCGTATGGCGCCAGGCTGACAAATACCGTGTTCCCCGTATCGCTTACATCAATAAAATGGACCGCGTCGGCGCGGACTTTATCCGCTCCGCCAACTCCATTAAAGAAAAATTGGGCGGCAACGCCTGCCCGATCCAGCTGCCCATCGGCGCCGAAGACAAATTCGTCGGCATCGTGGACCTGGTTAAAATGAAAGGCGTCATCTGGGACGGCGACCATAACGGAGCCACTTTTAACGAAGTGGAAATCCCGGCCGACCTCGTAGACGCCGCCAAAAAAGCGCATACGGAAATGATTGAAAAGCTCGCCGACTTTGACGAAGCCATTATGGAACGTTACTTGGGCGGCGAAACGGACTTTACGGTTGAAGAAATCAAAAAAGCCATCCGCAAAGGCACGCTTACCGGTAAATTCTTCCCCGTCATCTGCGGTTCTTCCTATAAAAACAAAGGCGTACAGCCGCTTTTGGACTGCGTAAACGACTATCTTCCCTCTCCTGAAGATGTCCCCGCCGTCAAAGGAACCAACCCCAACACGGGCGAAGAAGTAACCCGCAAGGCTTCCAACAGCGAACCTTTCTGCGGCCTTATCTTTAAAGTGCAGACCGACCCCTTTGTGGGTAAACTCAGCTTCTTCCGCATTTATTCCGGGACCTTAAAAGCCGGCGACGCCGTCTTCTTCCCGGGTAAAAACGCCACGGAACGCGTCGGCCGTATGATGCGTATGATGGCGGACAAGCGCGAAGAAGTCAAAGAACTCGGCGCCGGCGAAATCGCCGCCACCGTGGCCATCAAAAACTCCCGCGTGGGTCAGACCATCTGCTCTCCCGAACATCCGATTGTGCTGGAAAGCATCACGTTCCCGGAACCGGTAATCTCCATCGCCGTGGAACCCAAATCTAAAGCCGACGAAGAAAAGATGGGCATCGCCCTGGGCAGACTGGCCGAAGAAGACCAGACTTTCCGCGTGCGCACCGACGAAGAAACCCGCCAGACCGTTATTTCCGGTATGGGCGAGCTTCACCTGGACATCATTGTGGACCGCATGAAACGCGAGTTCAACGTACAGGCCAACGTAGGCGCGCCGCAGGTGGCCTACCGCGAAACCATCACCAAGACGGTTACCCAGGAAACCAAATTCGTGCGCCAGTCCGGCGGCCGCGGTCAGTACGGCCACGTGCTCCTCAGACTGGAACCGCAGGAAAAAGGCAAAGGGTTTGAATTCATCAACGAAGTTACCCAGGGCCGTATTCCGAAAGAATACATCCCCGCTATTGAAAAAGGCTGCCGCGAGGCGCTGGATTCCGGCGCGATTGCCGGATATCCCTTGGTGGATATTAAAGTGGCCGTGTATGACGGTTCTTTCCACGAAGTGGACTCCTCCGAAATGGCCTTTAAAATCGCCGCTTCCATGGCTTTGAAAGACGGCGCCAAGAAGGCCGGCCCGGTCATTCTGGAACCTATCATGAAAGTGGAAGTCGTGGCTCCGGAAGCCAACCTGGGTGATATCATCGGCGACCTGAGCTCCCGCCGCGGCCAAATCGGCGAAATGGGCGTCAGAGGCAACGTGCGCTTCGTGCGCGCGGAAGTGCCGCTGGCCGAAATGTTCGGTTACGCCACCAACGTCCGCTCCCTGTCTCAGGGCCGCGCGTCGTTTACGATGGAACCGAGCCACTACGCCGAAGTACCCGCGAATGTTGCGAAAGCGATTATTGAAAAACGCACCGCGGAGAAAGTAGCCGCTTAAAACTTTTCCCTTGCGCCCGTGCAAGCGGGCGCAAGGTTTGCATCTGCTAACTGAAGGAGTGTAAACAAAATGGCAAAGGAAAAATTTTCCCGCAGCAAACCGCACGTAAACGTCGGGACGATTGGACACGTGGACCACGGCAAGACGACTTTAACGACGGCTATTACGAAAGTGTTGTCTAAAGAAGGCAAAGCGAAAGCGATGGCGTACAGCGACATCGCCAAAGGCGGTGTGGTACGCGACGCCTCCAAGATTGTAACGGTAGCGGTATCTCACGTAGAATATGAAACGGACAACCGCCACTACGCGCACATTGACTGCCCCGGGCACGCGGATTATATTAAGAACATGATCACGGGTGCTGCGCAGATGGACGGCGCTATCCTGGTGGTATCTGCCGTAGACGGCCCGATGCCGCAGACGCGCGAGCACGTGTTGTTGGCCAAACAGGTAAACGTACCGAAACTGGTTGTTTTCCTGAACAAAGTAGACTTGGTGGACGACAAAGATTTGTTGGATCTGGTGGAAGAAGAAATCCGCGATTTGCTGGGCAAATACGAATTTGACCGCGATAACACGCCGATTGTACGCGGCTCCGCGCTGAAAGCGATTGAAGGAGATTCCAGCGAGCTGGGCGAACCGTGCATCCACAAATTGATGGAAGCGTTGGACACCTGGATTCCTGAACCGAAACGCGACACGGACAAACCGTTCTTGATGGCTGTGGAAGACGTATTCTCCATCACCGGCCGCGGTACGGTAGCCACGGGCAGAATTGAACGCGGTGTGGTACACGTGGGCGACCCGCTGGAAATCATCGGGTTCAGAGACACGATGAACACGGTGGCGACGGGTATTGAAATGTTCCGCAAGCTGCTGGACGAAGGTATGGCTGGCGACAACGTGGGCATTTTGCTGCGCGGTATTGAAAAGACGCAGGTGGAAAGAGGTCAGGTATTGGCGGCTCCGAAATCTGTGAAACCGCACAAACACTTTATGGGCCAGGTGTACATTTTGAAGAAAGAAGAAGGCGGGCGCCATACTCCGTTGACTCCCGGCTACAAACCGCAGTTCTACTTGAGAACGACGGACGTGACGGGCGAATTGTCTTTCAAACAAGATATGATTATGCCTGGTGATAATGCTGAGATTGAAGTGAAGTTGATTACGCCTGTGGCGATGGAAGAAGGGTTGCGCTTTGCAATCCGCGAAGGTGGCCACACGGTGGGTGCCGGCGTTGTTACCAAAATTATTGAGTAACACAACTGTACTTAACTGACGGTTTACGCACAAGGGATAAGAAAGAAATTTCTTATCCCTTGCTCGTTATACGGGCAACCATTTTCCATATTTGGCTAAATTTGTGTTCCCTTGCCTCTCGGCGTACCTTACAGTACTTCCTCGGGCAACTGGCAACGCAAATTTAGCGCAAATCTGAAAAATCAGCCAATGCTATGCAAAGTTATTCTAACCTGCACGGCACCTGAATAACGGCTGTTGTTATCTTACGATTCACGCACAAGGGACGAAAAATTTTTCGTCCCTTGTTGCTTTTTAGGATAAACAATTTTTCAAAAGGTTTTCCTTACTTTTTGTGCCGACAAAAAGTAACAAAAAACTCGCCGCTCGGGCTCCATAAAAAGCAGTTCTCGGCGGGAAATTTTATAACTCGCTGTGCTCGGACAATAAAATTTCTCATCCGCAAAGAACGCTTTTTATAAGCGGAGCAAAGGGCGGCAAAACAGCTAAAATGGCGTTTTTTCAAGTTGAAATAATGCCCTTATTATTGGGGGGTTTTGCGCGTTTGGTAAGATTAATTAATCCGACTAATATTCGACCCCTAGACTTACTAAAGATTTACAGATATCTTTGCCTTGTTCTGTGTCTGCGGAGCAAACTAAACAGTTTTCTCCGTCGTAAGAAGAAGGGTAGCATCGAAATAAAGAGTAAAGGGTTTCCTCGTCTATGTTTCCCGTGCATTTCTCTTTACATCGGAATGCAGTTGCGCCTGAGGTATCATCTTTGGTCAAATAGAGAAAGTTGTTTGTTACATACATAGGGCCACAACACCCCGAATCCTTCCAGTAGCCGCCAGATAAAGAAATATCCCAGTTTTCTGGATATGCATATATCTCGTCGGTGCCATAAACACCACTACTTAACATAGTTGTTTCCACAGCATTGACAATGCTGTTGGTAATAGAAAGCGCCTCCGTTGCGCGTGCCTTTTCCACCGCTTTTTGGTATTGCGGCAGGGCCACGGCGGATAAAATTCCGATGATAAGTACCACTACCAAAAGTTCAATCAACGTAAACCCCTGGCGGATATTTGATGTATAGCTGTTGTTCATAAAGGCTCCTTGTGTTTTAGGAACCTAAACAAAAACGGCTGTTCATATTGCGCCAGAGCAAGTACCGCAAATATAAACAGCCGTAGTCTGCCGCCACTCGGGCGGCAAACATTCGGCACAAGACAGAGGGGTTATAAGGCCCTCAGTCCTGCGCCTCTAATCGGCTGTTTTTGGACTTGCTCTGGATTACTTTATGTAATGCCGCCGTGTTCTGCACACGGTTCCAAAAACAGATAAAATTGTGTACTACGGTTCTATTATAATAAATTTGGCGGGAATATAGAATTTGATATAATATCCTATACCACGGAGGAACCGAAATATGAATATCAAACTGTTGGGGTTATTGGGCGCGGCCGTGTTGTTCGCCGGATGCACCAAAACGGCGGAAGTGAAAACTCCCGTCAATATGAAAGCTAAAAATTACGCCGAAGCGTTGCGGTCGGCCGATAAGTCCTGCAAAGTGGACGAGGACTGCACCTCGGTCAACAAGGGCTGCTGTATGTGCGCCGGAAAAGAAGCGGTAAATAAAGAAGCCGCCGCTGCGCTTCAGCCGTTTTTTGTGAAAGAGTGCGACCGCGCTGCGTGCACTTTGCAAATGTGCTATGTGGATATTGAAACGTCCTGCCAAAACGGGACCTGCGTGGGTACGCCTAAACCGTATAAAAATTATTTCGTAAAATAGGGGAATAGAATGAAAAAAGTATTATTTTTAACCGTTTGTGCCGCTGTCTTGGCCGCGTGCGCTTCCGCCCCGAAATCCGTGGGCATTAACGCCAAACCCAAATCGCTGACGAAAGCAATTTTAAAAGCCGACAAAGCCTGCACCGCGGACGCGGACTGCGTGGCCGTACAGAAAGGCTGCTGTATGTGCGACGGATATCAAGCCGTCAGCCAAAAAGGAGCCGAAACGGTCAAAGCGGCGTTTGATAAGGCCTGCTCTCTTGCTCCTTGTACGCGCGAAATGTGCCGCGTACAAATTGCGCCTAAGTGTGTGAACAATGTTTGCACGGGCGAGAGCTCCCGCGAGTAGTTTTTGACAGATAAAAACGCCGGATCCGCAGCAGGGTCCGGCGTTTTTCGCGTTTATATGGGGACCTGTTATTGCTTTTCGTGGCTGTGGCTATTTACAATACAGGACAAATTTTATACAATATATTCAAGCGAATTTTAGGCGCTTTATAATGAAAGCGAAACGGTGAAAAACGCAAGTAAATTGTATAGCGCAAAAGCCCGCTAATTTAGTATAATAAAATGTACTGAATTAGAAGTAAGGCAGCAAATTCCTAACCGGCTCGTCGAGAGAGAACGACCCGGGGAAGGGATTTCTGCCGAATAATTTTTTTGTAAAAAACATTTAAGGAAACCAAAAAATGGCAGAAAAAACAGAAAAAAAGGCTAAAGTATTGAGCCAGGAAAGAATCCGCATTAAATTGCGTTCTTACGACCATCGCATGTTGGACGCCTCTGTTTCCCGCATTGTGGAAACCGCGCAAAAAACCGGCGCCATCGTGGCGGGTCCTGTTCTTCTACCGGTCCGGATTAAAAAGTACACCGTGCTTCGCTCTCCCCACACCGATAAGAAAAGCAGAGAACAATTTGAAATGCGCATTCACAAAAGACTCATTGATCTGAAAAGTCCCACCTCTAAGACCGTAGACGAACTGATGAAGCTTGACTTACCGGCCGGCGTAGATGTGGCAATCAAAAGCAACTAATAGGAAACCCTAAGAGATATGACAGAAGAACTTAACCAAGCTGCTGGTGCCCAAGAGGCAACGCCCGTTGCTGAAACGGCCAAAGCAGAAACTGTCAAAGAAGCTCCGGCTACGTTCCGTTTTGTAATCGGCGAAAAAGTGGGCATGACCCAGCTCTTTGATGAAAAAGGCAACCTTCACGGCGTCTCCGTTGTAAAAGCGGGTCCGTGCAAAGTTGTACGTGTCAGAACCCAGGAAAAAGACGGCTACAATGCCGTTTGCGTGGGTTTTGGCGAAGTGAAAGAAAGCAAACTTAACAAACCTGAACTCGGTTATTTTAAAAAAGCCAGCGTAACGCCGGTCAAACACATGAAAGAATGCCGTGTTGCCGACGTGAACGGTTTTGAAATCGGTCAAGTCATTTCACTCGATAAAATTTTTAAACCCGGCGATTATGTTGACGTGCAGGGAAAAACCAAAGGCCACGGCTTTGCCGGCGCGATGAAACGCCACGGCTTTGCCGGTCAGCCTGCCTCCCACGGCGCCTCCGACAGAGAAAGAGCTCCGGGTTCCTTGGGCTCCCGCCGTTCCTTGGGTAAAGTGCTTTCCGGTCAGCGCATGGCCGGTCATTACGGCACCACCACCCACACCGTAGCCAAGATTGAAGTCATCAAAGTGGATAACGAAAACGGTCTCTTGTTCCTCAAAGGCTCCGTGCCGGGCGCGAGAGGCTCCATCGTTTCCGTCTTGGAAACTTCCAAATACAAAAAACACTATGTGGCGCCCCAGCAGCAGAAAGTGTCTGCTTCCAAAGCCGCCAACAAGAAGTAAGGACTTTGACCCATGGAAACTAAAGTTTTAGATATCAAAGGAAAAGAAAAAGGGACCTGCGCTCTGCCGGACAGCTTGTTCGCCGTCAAAGCCAACCCCACCTTCCTGCATGAAGTCATCACCGCCTTTTTGGCCAACCAAAGAAGCGGCACCGCTGACGTGAAAACCCGCAGCGAAGTTTCCGGAACCGGCAAGAAACCGTGGAAACAGAAAGGCACCGGCCGCGCCCGTCAGGGCAGCCTGCGCGCCGTTCAGTTCCGCCACGGCGGCGTCGCTTTTGGTCCCACCCCGCACTCCTATCGTCAGGAACTGCCGGCCGCCAAAAGAAGAACCGCCCTTGCGATGGCTCTTTCCACCAAACTCGCCGAAGGCAACCTGGTCGTCTTGGAATCTTTGACCTTCAAAGAACCCAAAACCAAAGCTTTCGCCGAAGTGCTGGAAACCCTGTCCGCCGGCCGCAAACCGTTAGTGCTTGACAATTTCGCCGACGCCAACGCCGCGCTGGCCTGCCGCAACGTAGAAGGCCTTACGCATATGCCGACGCAGGACATCAACGCCTATGTGGTGCTCAACAGCTCCAAAGTCATTCTGACCAAAGACGCCGTTGAAAAACTGTGCGAAACCTTCGCCAAGGAGGCCAACTAATGTCCCGCACGTACGAAACCTTAAAAAAGCCCCTTTTGACCGAGAAAAGCCTCATTGAAAGAGACACGCATAACCGCTACGGTTTTGTGGTAGCGAAAACCGCGTCCAAGGGCGAAATTAAAACCGCGGTGGAAAAAATCTTTAACGTAACCGTTACCAAGATTAACACCATTTCCGTCACGGGCAAGACCCACCGGATGGGTCGCTTTGAGGGCAAAAGACCTGATTACAAAAAGGCTTTTGTTACCTTGAAAGAAGGCGATAAAATTGAAGTGGTGGAAGCCTCTTCAAAGTAGCTGAAAGGAGAAACTACTAACTATGCCTATTAAGACATTTAGACCTTACACCCCTTCCCGCAGAACGATCACGGTATCGGATTATTCCGACATTACCAAGACCACTCCCGAGAAGAGCCTGACCAAAGGTCTGCGCAAAACCGGCGGCAGAAACAACACCGGTATGATTATGGTGCGCCACATCGGCGGCGGCCACAGACGTGCTTACAGACAAATTGATTTTAAAAGAGAAAAATACGGCATTCCCGCCAAGGTCGTTTCCATTGAATACGATCCGAACAGAAGCGCGCGTATTTGCCTTTTAAACTACGCTGACGGCGAGAAGAGATACATCCTTCATCCGCTCGGCGTGCAGGTGGGCGATGTGCTTATGTCCGGCCCGGCCGCAGATATTAAAGTGGGTAACTGCCTTGCTTTGAAAAACATTCCCGAAGGTACTTTTATCCACGCGATTGAGCTTAAAGTCGGCAAAGGCGCGCAGCTCGCGCGCAGCGCCGGCAGCCAGGCTCAGCTTATGGCCAAAGAATCGGACTACGCCCATATCAAAATGCCGTCCGGCGAAATCCGCCTGGTCCCTAGCGCCTGCTGCGCCACGATCGGCCAGGTCGGCAACGTGGACCACGGCAACATCGTGATCGGCAACGCCGGCAGAAACAGACACCGCGGTGAAAGACCTACCGTCCGCGGCAGTGCCATGAACGCGGTAGACCACCCGATGGGCGGCGGCCGCGGACACGGTAAAGGCGGCAACATTCCGCGCTCTCCCTGGAACCAGCAGACCCGCGGTCTGAAAACGCGCTCCACCAAGAAAGCGTTTGGCTGGATGATTGTCAGCGACAGAAGAAAAAATAAGGCTAAGTAATTATGGGAAGATCAACTAAAAAAGGTCCGTTTGTAGATTTAAACTTATTGGAAAAAGTTCAGGCGATGAACGCTTCCAATGAAAAGAAACCTATCAAGACGTGGGCAAGAGCCTGCACCATCGTGCCGGAATTCGTGGGACACACGTTCCTCGTGCATAATGGCAGAAAATTTCTTCCCATTTACGTTTCCGAAAGAATGGTAGGATACAAGCTCGGTGAATTTTCGTTCACCCGTTTGTTCAAAGGTCACGGTGGCATGACGAAAGACTCCACCGCCCTGAAATAAGAGTTGAGGATTTGATATGGAAGCTTGTGCAAAAGCTAAATTTCAACGCTTTGGCAGCCGCAAGGTGAACCTGGTCCTGGATCAGATCCGCGGTAAAAACGTGAAAGCGGCGGAAGATGTTCTTCCGTTCGTCGCCAAACGCACCGCTGACCTGGTTGCCAAGACGCTTCACAGCGCCGCCGCCAACCTGGAAGTTAAAGCTGGTAAAAAGCTGGATTTGGGCAAGGTCTTCATTAAAGAAGCGTTTGCCAATCTCGGCCCCAGCAGCCACTTGAAAAGAGTGCAGCCCGGCCCGCAAGGCCGCGCGATGCCTTACAAAAAGAGCATGTGCCATCTGACTGTTATCGTTACCGACGAAAAAAAGGGAGGTCGCTAATTTATGGGACACAAGATTCATCCCCGGTCAATTAGATTAGGTTATATTCAGGACTGGCGCTCCAGATGGTTCGCCCCCAAGAATATGCCGGCGCTGATTATGGAAGATTTCCAGATCCGCAAAATCATTGACGACAAATTCAAAATGGCGGCCGTCAGCTACGTCGGCATTGAAAGAGCCGGTGCGTTCCTGCGCATTAACGTTCACACCGCCCGCCCGGGCGTGGTGATCGGCAAAAAAGGCGCCGACATTGAAGCTTTGAGAAAGGAAATTGAAGCCCTTACCGGCAGCAAAACTTTCGTCAACGTAATTGAAATCAAAAATCCGGAAACGGACGCCCAGCTGGTTGCCCAGAACATCGCTATGCAGCTTGAAAAACGCGCGCACTACGGCGCCGCCATCAAGAAAGCGATTGAAAAGGCCCTGTCCGGCAAAGCGCTCGGCATTAAGATTATGGTATCCGGCAGACTCGGCGGCGCGGAAATCGCCCGCACCGAGTGGAAACGCGAAGGCCGCGTTCCGCTGCATACCCTGTGCGCCGATATTGATTACGGCTTCACCGAAGCCAATACCATCAGCGGTAAAATCGGCATTAAAGTCTGGATTTTCAAGAGAACCCACTTCGCCAAATCTCCCAAAGAGATTATGAACGAACTCAAGAAACATCGCGACATGGAAAGCGGTTCCAACGAAGGCGCGGCGGAAGTTGCCGCTGCCCCGGCCGAGGAAACCAAATAGAGGACTTTGACATATGTTGATGCCTAAAAGAGTTAAATATCGCAAACCCTTCAGCGCTCCGCGCATTAAAGGCAACGCCAAACGCGGTGCGGAAGTGGTGTTCGGCGAATTTGGGTTGAAAGCTTTGGAACCCAAATGGATTACCGCCCGGCAGATTGAAGCTGCCCGTATCACCTTGTCCCGTTTCATCAAGAAAAAAGGCAAATTGTGGATTCGCATTTTCCCGGACAAAGCCATCACGAAACACCCCGCCGAAACCCGTATGGGTAAAGGTAAAGGCGCGCCCGAATACTGGGCCGCGGTCGTGAAGCCCGGCAGAATTTTGTTTGAACTGGAAGGCGCTTCTCTCGAAGACACCAAGAGAGCCATGCGTTTGGCTTCCGACAAACTGCCGATTAAGACGAAACTGGTAACCAGAAGGTAGTTTATGAAGACGAACGAAAAAGAAGCTTTGAAAAACAAAACGTTGGCCGAACTGAACGAAGCGCTCGGCAAAGCCCAGGAAAAGAAGTTCAATCTTCTTTTCAAACACAGCACCACCCCCATCGCCAACCCGATGGAAATTAGAGCTGTAAGACGCGAGATTGCTCTTCTGCAAACGCTGATCAACCAGAAGAAAGAGCAAAAATAGAGGTTTGAAACATGGAAAATCAAGAATCCCGTGCTAAAAGAAAAGTCCTCACCGGTGTGGTTGTTTCCGACAAAATGAACAAAACCCGCACCGTGACGGTGGAACGCCTGGTCCATGACGACCGCTATGGCAAGACGCTCAAAAGAGCGGCCAAATTCCACGCGCACGACGAGGCCAACGAAAGCAAAATCGGCGACAAAGTGGAAATCATGAGCACCCGCCCGGTTTCCAAAACGACGAAATGGCGTGTTTCCAAGATTGTGGAAAAAGCCAGAGCTTAGTTTTTTAAAACTACGGAGTTATTAAAGTATGATTCAATTAAGAAGCATAGTCAATGTGGCCGACAATTCCGGCGCGCGTAAAGTGCAATGCTTTAAAGTGCGCGGCGGCCACCACCGGGATATCGCAACTTTGGGAGATGTCGTGATGTGCTCCGTCAGAGATGCGATCCCTACCTCCGCCATTAAGAAAGGCGACGTGGTCCGCGCGGTAGTCGTTCGCGTAGCCCGCGAAAGAAGAAGAAAAGACGGTTCCTATATTCGCTTTGATGACAACGCTGTCTGCATCATCAACGATAACGGCGAACCCAAAGGCACCCGTGTGTTCGGTCCTATTGCCAGAGAACTCAGAGAAAAGAACTTTTTAAAGATCATTTCCCTGGCTCCTGAGGTGGTATAAGTATGATTATTAAGAAGAAAGATACCGTTTTGGTGCTGTCCGGCAAGGACAAAGGCAAGAAAGGCGAAGTGAAATCGGTCAATCCGGCCAAGAACAAAGTGGTTGTGTCCGGCGTGAACATGATTTCCAAACACGTGAAACCTTCCCAAGACAAGCAGGGCGGCATTGTGCAGATGGAAGCGGCGATGGACGCGTCCAACGTAGCCATCATCTGCGGCAAATGCAAAAAAGCCATGACGCCTAAGATGCAAATTTCGGCCGACGGCAAAAAAACGCGCGTCTGCCGCAAATGCAACGAGCCGATCATTTAATCTAGGTAAAAGTTAAAATGACTAAGAAAGAAACTAAAAACGTAACGAAGGCGCCCGAAGGCTATCAGCCGAAACTGCAGGCCCTTTACAAAGAAAAAGTGCTTCCGGCCTTGCTCAAAGATATGGGCGTAAAAAGCCCGATGGCCGCGCCGAAACTGACGAAAATCGTCATCAACATCGGCGTGAAAGAAGCCCGCGAAGACATCAAAGCGATGGAAATTGCCAAAGAAGATTTGAGCGCCATTGCCGGACAGGCCGCCCAAGTCAGAAGAGCGAAAAAATCCATCTCCAACTTTAAGTTGAGAGAAGGTATGCCCATCGGCGTGCGCGTAACGCTGCGCGGCGCGAAGATGTATGAATTCATGGAACGCTTCATCACCATCGCCTGCCCCCGCATCCGCGACTTTCAGGGTTTTAACCCGAGCTTTGACGGAAAAGGCAATTTGAACCTGGGTATTAAAGAACATTATATTTTCCCGGAAATTGATGTGGAAAAATCACCCAAAGCCCACGGTATGAACATTACGTTCGTCACCACGGCCAGCAACGACGAAGGCGGCCGCCTGCTCATGGATTACATGGGTATGCCCTTCCGCAAATCGGCTAAATAATAGGAGCAAAAAAACTTTATGGCTACTAAAGCATGGGTTGCAAAAATGGCTAAAGACCAAAAGTTCGCCGTGCGCTACCACAACAGATGCCAAATCTGCGGGCGCGCGAGAGGTTACTACCGCGACTTCGGTCTCTGCCGTATCTGCCTGAGAAAAATGGCACACCAGGGTCTCATCCCGGGTCTTAGAAAATCGAGCTGGTAATTACAGGAGGAGGTACCTTTTTCGGGCCAACTCCGCAAAACGGAAAGTGGCTTGGAAGGGTAGCCTATAGAAATGGATCCAATCGCAGATTTCTTAACCAGAATAAGAAACGCCAATATGAAAAAGAAAGAAAAAGTGGACATCCCTTTTTCTAAAATTAAAACCGAAATTGCGCGCATCCTGAAAGAAGAAGGATACATCGCCAATTTCAAAGCCGTCCACAACGAAACCAAGGGCGGCGTGGTAAGAGTGTTTTTGAAATACACGCCTGAAAACGAATGCGTAATCCAGGGCCTCAAAAGAGTGTCCAAACCGGGTTCCCGCGTTTACAGCGCCTATAACAATATTCCTAAAGTTCGCGGCGCTTTCGGCATTTCCATTCTTTCCACTTCCAAGGGCCTTATGACCGACGCCCAAGCCAAAGCCGAAAAAATCGGCGGCGAGCTTTTGTGCCAGGTCTGGTAAGGGGGAATTATGAGCAGAATCGGTAAAAAAATCATCAATATTCCCGCTGCCACCAAAGTGGAAATTAAAGAAAACGTGATTACCGCCACCGGCGCGCTGGGCACTTTGTCCTACGTCATCCCGGAAGGAATCACCCCGAACCTGGAAGGCGCCGTTTTGACGTTCTCCATCCCGGAAACCCGCTGGAAAGAACTCAACGCCCTTCACGGCACCACCCGCGCCAACGTCTCCAACATCATTGAAGGCGTAACGACCGGTTTCACCAAAGTGTTGGAAATCAACGGCTTGGGTTACCGCGCGAACGTGGCGGGCCAAAAACTTAATTTGGACCTGGGTTTCTCTCACCCCGTCAATTTGGATATCCCCGCCGGCCTTACGGTTGCGGTGGATCCGAAATCCGGCGCGGTAACGATTAAAGGCAGCGACAAGTTCAAAGTGGGCGATTTCGCGGCCAAAATCAGAAGAATCAGACCTCCGGAGCCCTACAAAGGCAGCGGTATTAAATACCAGGGCGAACATATTGCCCGCAAAGCCGGTAAAACTGCGGCGGGAGGCAAATAATTATGGCCACTAAACAAGAAAGATACCAATACAGAAAGGACCGCAGCCGCGGCCACCTCTTGAAAAACGGTGCGCATCGCCCGCGCCTTTCGGTGTACAGAAGCTTGAAATATATCTATGCCCAAATCATTGACGACAATAACCACAGCACCTTAGTGTCTGCGACCACGTTGTCCAAAGAATTTGAAGGCAAGTTTGACACCTCCGCCAAGAGCGTAGAAGCCGCCAAAGCTTTAGGCGCGGCCATCGCGAAGAAAGCGCTTGAAAAAGGCATCACGGAAGTGATGTTTGACCGCGGCGGACGCGTGTACCACGGCAGAATCAAAGCGCTTGCGGATTCCGCCAGAGAAGCAGGATTGAAATTCTAAGGTCACAGGTGAATTTAATGTCCAATGAAACGCTAGTAAAAAGCGATAACAAAAAAGAAGCGAAAGGCAAAAGAGCCGAGTTTCAAAAAGCAAGACCGCTCGCCGAAGGCAAGACGACGGTCATCCACGTAGCCAGAACGGCCAAGGTAGTCAAAGGCGGTAAACGCTTTGGCTTCCGCGCGCTCGTCGTGGTCGGAAACGGCATGGGCAAAGTGGGCGTTGCTATTGGCAAGGCGAATCAGGTTCAGCTGGCTATCGCCAAAGCTGAATCCCACGCGAGAAAGCACATGATTACGTTCCCGATTTCGGGCGAAACCATTCCGCACGAAGTCATCGGCAAGTTTGGCGCCGCTTCCGTTTGGATGAAGCCCGCCGCCCCCGGTACCGGTGTAATCGCTGGCAGCGGTGCGCGCCTCTTGTTTGAAGCTGCCGGTATTAAGGACGTCCTGGCCAAGAGCCTGGGCAGCTCCAACCCGTGCAACCTCGTGTACGCGACGATGGAAGCTTTCAAACAGCTTAAAAGCAAAGAAGCGGTGAACGTCATCCGCGGCAAGGCTGAAAAAGCCGCCGCCGAAGCCCCGAAAGCTGAAGTGAAAGCCGAAGCCGCCAAGGCCGAATAGTTTTGTGGAGAGAATAAAATGGTAACTTTGAATAAACTTTTCCCTAAACACGGGTCTAGAAAAGAAAAAAGACGCTTGGGCATCGGCCCGGGTTCCGGTCTGGGCAACTACTGCACCAAAGGCATGAAAGGCCAGACCTCCCGCTCCGGCAACAGCCGCAAAGAAAGCAAAGAAGGCGGTCAGATGCCTCTTATCCGCCACACGCCGAAAAGCGGTTTTTCCAATAAGGATTTTGCCAAACGCTACGATTACGTCAACGTAGGCTCCCTGGAAAAAGTGTTTGCCGCGGGTGCGGAAGTAACCCCCGAAGCTTTGAAAAAAGCGGGCGTCATTCACGACGCTTCCCGCGTGAAAGTGCTGGCGAACGGCGCTTTGACCAAAGCTTTAAAAGTGTCTGCCCACGGTTTTTCCGCCACCGCCAAAGCGGCGATTGAAAAAGCCGGCGGCACCGTAACCGTTATTGAACAGAAGACCAAATAATGGCTAACAACACAGTTGCAAATATCTTTAACGCTCCCGAACTCAAGAAGAGACTTCTCTTCTTGATCGGGGCGTTGGCCGTTTTCCGGATTGCAGCTGCAATCCCAATACCCGGTATCAACACCGACGTTTTGAAACAAATGTTTGCCGCCCACCAGAACGGTATTCTCGGTTTTATGAATATCTTTTCCGGCGGCGCTTTGGGCAAATTCTCGATTTTGGCCCTGGGTATTATGCCGTACATCAACGCGTCCATTATTATGGGCCTCGTGCGCGGAGCGCATATTTTCCCTGCGCTTGACAGAATGCATAAAGAGGGCGAATCCGGCAGAAGAAAAGAAAACCAGATTACCCGTATTTTTGCACTGTTCCTGGCTGTTTTGCAAGGCGCCATGATGACGTTCGCCATCACGAAAGTGGAAGGCGCGGGCGGCGTTTCGGCGGTAGTCAATCCGTCTTTTATGTTTTTTGTCACCACCGTACTGACCCTGGCGGCCGGTACGATGTTTGTCATGTGGCTTGGCGAGCAGATTACGGAAAAAGGGGTGGGTAACGGTATTTCGCTCATCATTTTTGCCGGCATCGTGGACCGCCTTCCCGGCGCGATTATGGAAGTGGTGCACCGCGTGCAGACGGACGAAATGGACTTTTTCATGGCGCTCGTCATTTTCGGTGCGGCCGTTGTCATTACCGCCCTGGTGGTGTGGCTGGAAACGGCCCAGCGCCAAATCCCGGTCCAATACGCCAAACGCCAGGTGGGGAACAAAACCTACGGCGGGCAGACCAGCTATTTGCCGCTGAAGATTGATCAGAGCGGCGTAATCGCGGTAATCTTTGCCTCGTCCGTTATCTCCCTGCCGCTGACGATTGCCAGCTTTAATCAGGAAGCTCCCTGGGCGCAGAAACTGTTGGAATCCATGAACCACAGCAGCGTGCTGTATATGGTGCTGTTCTCCGCGCTGATTATTTTCTTCTGTTATTTCTACAATTCTATGACGATTAACCCGTCCGATTTGGCTGATAATATGAAGAAATGGGGCGGCTTCATTCCCGGCATCCGCCCGGGCGAACCGACGAAAAATTACATTGAATGGGTAATGAACCGCCTGACGTTCTGCGGCGCGATTTTCGTCTGTTTGATTGCTGTTCTGCCGGACTTCTTCCGCGCGGAATTTAACGTAGACTTTTACTTCGGCGGTACGGCCTTGCTGATCGTCGTCGGCGTCGCGTTGGATACCGTCGGCCAGGTCCAGGCGCATCTGCTGGCCCGCAACTACGAGCCGCTGATGAAAGGCAGCAAACGCATTAAAGGCCGCTGGTTCAACGTCGGACAGTAATTTTACGGATTTTGGGGCATTTCTTTGTTGTGCGCCCTTTCCCCGGCAGTAAGTATGCTTTAGGGGCGCACACGCAGAATTGCCCGCAAAATCCTAAAAATTATTCAATCAACAAAGTTGTTCTTTCCAGAATTTTTAACAAATTATTTTGCGTTTGGCTCTTACGGGGGCTAAACGCAAAGTTGTCTGTAATTAAAAAGGCAGGTTTTTTACGTGAATATCGTTTTGATGGGCTGTCCCGGTGCCGGCAAAGGCACCCAGTCGGCCAAACTGCAGGATACATTTCATTTAAAGCACATTTCCACGGGGGACGTGCTCCGCGCGGAAATCGCTTCCGGCTCCGATTTAGGCAAACGCATCGCCGGAATTATTGACAAGGGCAACCTGGTGCCGGACGAGCTGATGATTTCCATGCTGGAAAACATCGTAAAAGCGACGGACAAAGGCATTATTTTTGACGGGTTCCCGCGCACCGTGGCGCAGGCCGAAGCGCTTGACGCGATGATGAAACGGCTGGAGCGCAGCATTACGGCGGTCATTATGATTGATTTGCCGGAGAGCGAAGTGGTCAACCGCATCGCTTCGCGCCGCCAGTGCGGCAAATGCGGCGCCATTTTGCATATAACGCCCGGCACGCCGGCCAATAAATGCCCGGTCTGCGGCGGCGAACTCTATACGCGCCCGGACGATACGCCCGAACGCGTGAAGCACCGTTTGGAAGTATACCACACGGATACGCTGCCGGTAAAAACCTATTACCAGCGCAGCGGCAGCTATGTGGAAATTAACGGGGACCAAACCCCGGAGAAAGTTTTTGAAGACATCGTCAATGTCCTCAAGAAGGTAAAATGATTGAAGTAAAGAATGACAGCGAACTCCAAAAAATGCGTGAAGCGGGGAAAGTTACCGCGGCGGTCCTTAAACTGATGACCGAGCTGGTAAAACCCGGCGTTTCTACGTGGGAATTGGATGCCGCGGCCGAGAAAACGATTCGCTCCTTCGGGGCGACGCCGTTGTTTCTGGGCTATTACGGGTTTCCGGGCAGCATCTGCGCTTCGGTAAACGAAGAAGTCGTGCACGGAATCCCAAAAAAAGATAGAATATTAAAGAGTGGTGATATTATCAGTATCGATACGGGAGCCCGCCTTGACGGCTTCTGTTCGGATGCCGCAATCACCCTCGGTGTGGGAAAAGTTTCTGATGAAGCCCAAAGACTGATGGACGTTACCAAAAAGTCTTTATTTAAGGCAATCGGGCAAGTCAAACCGGGCAATCGCTTAGGCGATGTACAGCACGCGGTGGAAACTTTTGCCAAATCTAACGGTATGGGCGTAGTACGCGATTATTGCGGGCATGGTATCGGCCGCAATATGCACGAGGAACCCAGCATTCCGAATTTCGGAACGCCGGGGACGGGGCCTCTTCTGGAAAAGGGAATGGTCCTGGCCATAGAGCCCATGCTTACTGCGGGAACATTCAGAGTCAGGGAGTTGAGTGACGGATGGACCGTCGTGACCAGAGACGGCAGCCTGGCTGCCCACTTTGAACACACGGTGGCCGTTACGGCTAACGGCAGCGAAATTTTCACTGCCTTTGAATAAAATTCGGCCGCGCATTTTGAATAAAAATGGCGCGGGCGGACGTTTGTTCTGAGATTTAATCCGAACTCGGAGTTGTATGAGCGATAAAATCGAAATTGAAGGTAAAGTCTTGGAATCTTTGCCCAACGCGATGTTTAAAATTGAAATCCCGGGCGGCAAAGTCATTCTGGGGCATATATCCGGCAAAATGAGAGTTCATCATATAAGAATTCTTCCGGGCGACAAGGTCAGGCTGGAGCTTTCTCCGTACGATTTGACCCGCGGCAGAATAACTTATAGGGAGAAATAAATGAAAGTTAGAGCCAGTGTTAAAAAGATATGTCAGAAATGCAAAATCATTAAACGCAACGGCGTAGTCCGCGTGGTTTGCGAAGTCGCGAAGCACAAACAGCGCCAAGGTTAATTTACAGGAGTTTTATAAGATATGGCTAGAGTCGCAGGTATTGATTTACCGAAAAATAAAAGAATAGATGTCGCGTTGGAATACATTTATGGCATCGGCAAGAAAAACGCGAAAGAAGTGCTTGCCAAATTAGACGGCCAGATTGATCCCGCCACCCGCGTGAAAGACTTGACCGAACAGCAGGCCGGTTTGCTCAACACCATTTTGCAGAAAGATTACAAAGTGGAAGGCGAACTGCGCCGCGAAGTGGCGCAGAACATTCACCGCGCCATTGAAATCGGTTCCTACAAAGGGCAGCGCCACCGCCGCAACCTGCCGGTCCGCGGACAGCGCACCAAAACCAACAGCAGAACCCGCCGCGGCAGAAGAAAAACCGTGGGTTCCAAAACCAAATAATTTTAGAGATTAGGAATTTAAACATATGGCAGAAGAAAAAGTGACAACGGCCCCGGCGGCGAAAGCTCCGGCGGCGAAAGGAAAGAAGAAAAACGCCAAAGCGCCGGTTTTCGGCGTGGTGCACATTTATTGTTCGTTCAACAACACCATCGTAACTGTTTCGGACGACAAGGGCAACACGATTGCTTGGTCCACCGCGGGTTCCCACGGTTTTAAAGGCACCAAGAAAAGCACTCCGTTTGCCGCGCAGATTACCAGCAACAAAGCGGCCGAAAAAGCCGTGGCCATGGGCATGCGCGAAGTGGCTGTAAAAGTTTGCGGTCCGGGCCAGGGCAGAGAAACCGCCGTGCGCGCCGTACAGCAAGCCGGCCTTACCGTGTCTTCCATTAAAGACATCACCCCCATCCCCCATAACGGATGCAGACCGCCCAAAGCCAGGAGAGTATAAGATTTATGTCTAGATATACAGGACCCAGCTGCAAAAAGTGCAGAAAATTAGATTGCAAACTTTTCTTAAAAGGAACCAAATGCTACACCAACTGCGTCATTGACAAGTTGGCGGCCGTGAAAGTGCGCGGCGCGAAAGCCGGCGGAAAAATGAGAAGAGCCAAAGTATCCGAATACGGCATTCGTCTGCAGGAAAAACAGAAAGCCAGATTGCAGTCCGGCATGTCGGAAATTCCGTTCCGCAATATGTTTGACGCCGCCGCCAAGGCCGAAGGCCAGACCGGTGAAAATTTCTTGCGCAAACTGGAAACCCGCTTGGACAACGTCGTGCGCCGCTTGGGTTTCGCCGTTTCTTTGAAAGCCGCCCGCCAGATTGTGCTGCACGGATATGTTACCGTTAACGGCAAAGCCGTCAACGTGCCTTCCTACCAGCTGCGCATCGGCGACAAAGTGAGCTTGGATAAAGCCTTGGCCGAAAACGTCCAGGTCAAACAGGGTCTCACCGAAGCTGAAAAACGCAACCAGCGGCCCAGCTTTTTGGAATACGACGCGGAGAAAATGACCGGTAAACTCTTAAGATGGCCCGACAGAGCGGAAATGTCCTACCCTGTCAACGAGCAGCTCATCGTCGAATACTATTCTAAATAGTTTGGAGGCTTACAATGGCTTTTAACGAATTAGTCCTTCCCCAGAAGATTCAATTGGAAGAAAAAACCGCGTCCGACTTTTACGGTAAGTTCATCGCCGAGCCTTACGAGAGCGGTTACGGGCACACGGTGGGCAACTCCCTGCGCCGGATTCTGCTTTCCGGCATGGAAGGCGCCGCCGTTACCGCCGTCAGAATCACGGGGGCCGTACACGAATTCAGCACGATTGCGAACGTTCGGGAAGACGTTATTAACATTTTGCTCAATTTGAAACGCCTGCGCGTTAAAATGGAAGGCAAAAACCGCGAATACTTGCAGCTTCACGCCGTGAAACCCGGCGTGGTAACCGCCGCTGATATTGAGGAAACGGACGGCGTGGAAATCGTCAATAAAGACCTGGCCCTGGCCACTTTGGAAGTGGGCGGCAGCCTGGAAATGGAAATTGAGATTTCCCGCGGCAAGGGTTACGTACCCGCCGAAGATTTGGCCAAAATCCAGCGCCCGGCCGGTTTTATTCCGGTGGACGCGCTCTTCTCGCCGATTGTGAAGGTTCACTATGACGTGGAACCCGCCCGCGTCGGCCAGAAGACGGACTATGACCGCCTGATCCTTGAAATCACCACCGACGGAACCCTGGCCCCGGCCAGAGCGCTCCACCGTGCGGCGGTGCTCCTGTCCAATTCTTTGCACATTTTCACGATTGAAGGCGAAGACGACTGCGTGGCCACCACCAGCGACGAAGCAGTGGAAGAACCCGTGTCCATGACCGGTTCCGTCGCCGGCGCCAGCGTCAATTCTAAACTTGATGAACTGCTCAACCAGTCCATTGAGTTTATTGAACTGTCTTCGCGCTCCATCAACTGCCTCAAGTCCGAAAACATCAACACGGTGCGCGACTTGGTGAAAATGACCGAAGACGACTTGAAAATGATCAAGAACTTCGGCGCCAAATCAATGGACGAGATTAAAGAAAGACTTGCCGAGATGAAACTTTCGCTCGGTATGAAAATTTAAGGAGTAAGTTTTAGTATGATTAAGAATACCGGATACAGAAAGCTTGGCAAGACTGCGTCCCACCGCAAAGCTATGCTCAACAACATGGCCACCAGCATCATCCTTCACGAAGAAGTGAAAACGACGCTGCCCAAGGCCAAAGAAGTAAGACGCGTGGTGGAAGGGCTTATCACCCTGGCCAAAGCCAATAACGAGCGCGCCGCCAAAGACACCTTGAAAGATGCCGCGGCCGTGAAAAAACTGTTTGAAGTGCTGGCCGCCCGCTACGCCAACCGCGCCGGCGGTTTCTGCCGCATTTACCGCGCGGGGCTTCGCCAGGGCGACAACGCCCAGGTGGCCATCGTCAAATTGGTTGAATAGGTGAACAATTATGGTAATAGACTATCTTGGGGGCCTGTTCTCTTCTGACTTAGGGATGGACCTTGGCACGGCCAACTGTCTGATCTACGTCAAAGACAAAGGCATTGTCCTGCGCGAGCCGTCCGTCGTCGCCGTGGAAAGAGAGACCGGCGAAGTCAAGGCCGTAGGCGCCAAAGCCAAGCAGATGCTTGGCAGAACCCCCGCTAACATTGTGGCCGTGCGCCCGATGAAGAACGGCGTGATTGCGGACTTTGAAGTTACGCAGGAAATGATTCGTTACTTCATCCGCAAGGTTCACAGCAGAAGCAGTCTGTTACGTCCCAGAATTGTCATCGGCATTCCCTCGGACATTACCGGCGTTGAAAGACGCGCGGTGGATGACGCCGCCCGCCAGGCGGGTGCGCGCGAGGTCTATTTGATAGAAGAGCCCATGGCTTCGGCCATGGGCGCCGATTTGCCGATTGCGGAACCCCACGCCAGCATGATTGTGGACATCGGCGGCGGCACGACGGAAGTGGCCGTCATCTCCCTGGGGGGGATGGTGGTCGCCAAATCCATTGACGTGGCCGGCGACGAACTGACGGAATGCATTGTGCAGTATTTCCGCAAAAAATACAACCTCATCATCGGTGAAACGACGGCTGAGGAAGTAAAAATCAATTTGGGTTCCGTCTATCCGTTAAAGGAAGAAAAATCCATGGAAGTGAAAGGGCGCGACCAGACGCAAGGTCTGCCCCGCACGCTGACGGTAACTTCGGAAGAAATCCGTCAGGCTCTGATGGAGCCGGTGCGCCTTATCATTGACGTCATCAAGAGCACCCTGGAGGAAACTCCGCCCGAACTGGCCGCGGACCTGGTGGACAGAGGCCTGGTTGTGGCCGGCGGCGGCAGCCTGTTAAGAGGCATTACCGAGCTTATCCGCAAGGAAACGGACATTCCCGTTCACCGCGCCGCGGACCCGCTTAGCTGCGTGGCCCTGGGCACGGGCAAGTTTTTGGAACAGTTGAACGAAAAAGGGTCCCGCTTCTTCGGCTCCCGCGGTAAATCTTTCTAGTTTCGGCTGCTGAAAAATTTAGAGCGGACACAGTTCTTTTACAGGGACCGTGTCCGCTTTTTGTTTTTTTATCTTTTATTACCGGCCCGGCGGTTGCGGGGGGCCCCGGCCCGCATGACCCGATTTGAACGTTCCGGCGGCCCTGCGCCCGGCCGGCACGGCGTGAATTTTTAGTATATGTTATCCATTAAAACCAAGTCTTCCAAAAAACGCGCGCCCGGCACGCGCAGACGCTTTTTGCTGCCGGCAACGTTTTTACTGCTTTCATTTTTGTTAATGATTCTGCCGCTGGAAGGGTTTGTGTCTTCCGTCAAAGCGGTGCTGGCGTATGTGTTTATCCCGCAGGTGCGCCTGGCGCACGGCACGACGAAATACGCCGAGAATGTGTACGAAACCGTCCGGGAATTGCTGGACGCCCACCGCGAAAACCGCGAACTCAAACAAGAAATTGAGATGACCAAACTGCTTGCCTCGCAGGCGGAAGCCATTTTGGACGAAAACGGCCGCCTGAGCGAAATTTTAAACTTAAAAGCCGCGCGCCGCTGGAAAGGCGTATGGGCGAAAGTGGCCTACCGGGAGCCGACGCAGTGGAATACCGTAATTATTGATAAAGGGCTCAAGGACGGCATCCGCGAGCGCAGCGCGGTGATTTCTATGGAAGAAGGCAAAGAGGCGCTGGCGGGTGTAGTGGTGGAGACGACGGAAAACACCTCCAAGGTGCTTTTGGTGCGGGACGAGGATTTTTCGGCCGCCGTATATCTGGAGCGCGGGCAGGAAGAAGGTCTGCTGACGGGCAACGGGCCGCGCCCCGTGCGCATTAAATATATTCCGCTGCTGACGCAGGTGGAAAAAGGCGATAAAGTGTTTACCGCCGCCACCAGCAGTATTTTCCCCGCGGGAATTTTGGTGGGCGAAGTGAGCGGCGTGCGGGAAGACGAAAGCTTCCAGACGGCGCTTACCGTCAATGTGGAGCCGCAGGTGCGTTCCGCGGCGGTAAAAGAAGTGTTCGTAATTTCGGACGACGGGGGCGGGAGATAATTTATGTGGAGTTTTGTGAAACTGGTTTTTCTGTTTGTGCTGGCTACGGTTTTTCACTGGGCGTTTGCTTCCGGTTTTTCGCTTTGGGGGATGGGCGTGAATATGATGCTGGTGTTTGCGGTGGCGTTCTGCGCCGTATTAAAACCGGTCTGCGGTTATCCGGCGGCGTTTGTCTGCGGGCTCTTTTTGGATTTTTTCGGCACCAAGCTTTTCGGCAACAACGCGTTTACGTTCACCGTGGCCGCCTGCGTGGTGTACGGCTTGTCCGAACGGTTTGATTTTGACGGTATTTTCCCGCAAATGCTTACCGTGTTCGGCCTGACGTTTTTAGTCGGCGCGCTGAACAGCGTGCTGATTTGGTGGTTTGCGTCCGCGGTGGTGTGGCCCGGACTGTGGAGTTTGCTCGGCGGCGCGGTAGTGAGCGCGCTGTTGGCGCCGGGCGTATTTTGGCTGGTGCGCCGGACGCTGGGCAAAGGCGCCGTATGCAGGCCGGTATAAAAAGCCTGCGGGATGAAAAATGGCCGTTACCAAGCTTTTTTTTAATGCGCGTTTAAAGGTGATGATGGTGCTGGCCGCCGCGGCGGGCGCCGTGATTGCGCTTCGCCTGGTGGACATCCAGGTGCTGCGTCACCACGCGTATCAGCAGATGGCCGAGCGCAACCGCACGCAGGTCATTTTCCAAACCGCGCCGCGCGGGCGCGTTTTCACCGCAGACGGCGTGGCCATCGCTTCCAACGAACCATCCTTTAGCTTTTACTATCTGGGCGCCGGTAACAAAGACCCGGAATACCTTGGCCAATTGGCGCGCGACTTTGCGCCGCGTTTAAAAATGAAGCCGGAAGACGTGCTGGCTAAGCTGGAAGAAGGCGCCAAAAGCGGCAAAGCGACGGTGTTGGCGGAAAACCTGTCCACCAAAAGCACGGTGGCCCTACAGGAGCTGCAGCTGTATTATCCCGGCGTATACCTGATTGAAGAAACCAAGCGCAGTTATCCTTACGGCGGCCTTGCCAGCCATTTGCTGGGCTATATCGGCAGTATGGACGACCGCGAATGGCGCAACCGCGACCCGCGTTTAGGCTACCGCTTAAACTCCAAGCTGGGTAAAAACGGCATTGAGAAAAAATTTGAAAAAGAATTAAAAGGCGCGGACGGCGGCGTATATCTGGAAGTGGACTACCGGGGCCGCGTCAAAAGCATTATTCAGGATAAAAAATGGGCCGCCGGAAGCGACGTATATTTAACGCTTGATTTCAAACTCCAGCAGGCGGCGGAGGAAGGACTTAAAAATTCCAACACGGGCCGCGGGGCCGCCGTGGCGATTGACCCGCGCACGGGCGCGGTGTTGGCGCTGGCGAGCGCGCCCGCGTACGACCCCAATATCTTCGTGCAGTACAGTGACGAAGACAATTCCAAAACTTCCAAAAAAATCAACGAATACAACCTCGCCATCCAGGGTATTTATCCGCCGGCCTCCACGTTTAAAATCATCACGGCGGCCGCCGCGCTGGAAGACGGACACATTGACGTAAACCACAAAATCAACTGTCCCGGCCATTACGATTCCGGCCCGCGCGTGTTTAAATGCTGGAGCCGCCACGGCCCGGTGGATTTTTTTGACGGGATGAGCAATTCCTGCGACGTATACTTTTACACGGTAGCCGCCCAAATCGGCGCGGCCTCCATTGAGCGCATACAGCGTTTGTTTATGTTCGGCCGCCAGACGGGCATTGATCTGCCCGGCGAAAAAGCCGGCAACCTCTACGGCCCCACGCGCCGCGCGCGCAACAAAACCTATTGGTTTATCGGGGATACGCTGAATCTGTCCATCGGCCAGGGCGAGCTGCTGGTTACGCCTATTAAGCTGGCGCAGTTTGCGGCGGCGGTGGCGAGCCGGGGCAATGTCTACCGCCCGTATTATGTGGAAAAAATCGTCAGCAACCAGACAGGTAAGACCGAGATTGTCGGCCAAACGGAAATTTTGCAAAAAGCCGAATTAAAACCCCAGACGTATGATTTGCTGTTTAAAGCTTTAAAACACACCGTGGACGACGGCACCGCCCGCCGGGCCAAAATAAAGGGGCTGGACGTGTACGGCAAAACCGGCACGGCCCAAAACCCGCACGGGGATGACCACGGCTGGTTTATGGCGTTTGCCGGGCGGGAGGGCGAAGAGCCTTCCATTGCGCTCGCGGTATTTGTGGAATTCGGCAAAGGCGGCAGTTCTGCGGCCGGGCCGATTGCGCGCTCCATGCTGGAAGCGTATTTTGACATTGAAAAACCCGCGCCGAAAAAAGCCGCCGCGCCTCAGGCGCCCGTGCGGCCGGACGAAGATTATGATGAACTTTTAACAGCCGGAGAACAAAATGGCGGCATTTAGAAATTTGACCCAAGGGTCCGGTCGAAGCCGGATGGATTACCTTCTTTTCGGCGCGATGATCGGCCTTGTCGTGCTGGGAGCTTTGTGCATTATGTCGGCGGTGAACAGCCTGTCGCTTTCCAACCCCGTGGTGCGTACGCATTTGGTGGCGCTGCCCATCGGCGCGCTGGCGTTTTTTGTGGGCTGGAGTTTTAACTACCAGATTTTTGACGAACAGTGGAAATTCTTATACGGGTTTATTCTGCTTCTGCTGGTGGGGGTGCTGTTGTTCGGCTCCTATCAGCGCGGGTCCCGTTCGTGGTTCGTGCTGCCGTTTTTCTCCATGCAGCCGTCCGAAATCTGCCGCGTCTGCACGCTGCTCGTGGCCGCCGCGTTTCTGGACCGGCGCGGCCGGCGCATACGGGATGTGTCCACCCTGTTCGGCCTGGGTGCGCTGCTGGTGCCCATATTCGGGCTCATTATGATGCAGCCGGACTTTTCCTCCGTCGTGGTTACGTTCCCGGCGATTCTGATTTTGCTTTACTGCACCGGGGTGAATGTGTTTTACCTGGGGTTAATCGGGCTTTTTGCGGGCGTGGCGGGGTTTTTTACCGTGGCGTGGACATACATCTACCTGCACCCGAATTTGCTGGATTATTGGCTGGTAAACGCTTTTTACCAGCTGGCGCACAACGGCTGGTATATGGCGGGTTTTTCGGTGCTGGTAACGCTTTTGGGATACGGGTCGTGGTGGTTTTTTAAACAGCTGCGCATCTTTCTGCCGCCGGTTTATTTTGTGCTGGCTACGCTGGTCGTTTTGGCGGGGCTGTTCGGCGGGATTTTTGTGGACCACCAGATGAAGCCCCACCAGCGCAAGCGCGTGGAAACCTTCCTCGCCCCCCGGTCGGACCCGCAGGGGGCGGGATACAACGTCCTGCAGGCGCAGATTGCCATGGGCGCGGGGGGAGTGTTCGGCTCCGGGTTGTTTTCGGGCACGCAGTCGCGCCTGGGGTTCGTTCCGGAAAAACATACCGATTTTATTTTGGCCGTAGTGGGCGAAGAACTCGGCCTGTGGGGGACGCTCCTTGTATTGGGGCTGTACCTGCTGATTTTGTGGCGGATTATTATGGTGGCGTACAGTTCCAGCGACCGCTACGGATATTTGGTCTGCGCCGGCATATTCGGGATGTTCTTTACGTATATGCTGGTCAACTTCGGGATGCTGATCGGCATTGTGCCGGTGGCGGGCATTCCGCTGCCGTTTATTTCCTACGGAGGCTCAAACCTGGTGGCCAGTTTGTGGGCGCTGGGGGTGGTGCAGTCGGTTTACGCGCGCCGCATACGGGCATAAAAAGATGATAAACGCGCCAAAAATTTATAAAATGCGTATAGTGTTCCGTATGCCGTCCAAAGGGCCGGAGCACGGCAACGTTTTTAACGCGGTGAGAAAAATGGTGCTCGCAAGCGGGCTGCCGTTTGAGCCGGCAAAGGTCAATAAAAATTGGCCGCGTCTGGCGTACGGCCCGGCCCCGGCGTTCGGTCAGACCGCCGAACGGGAGTACCTGGATATTTATTTGCGCACGTCCGTTTCCGCCGAAGAAACGCGCGCCGGGCTGGAAGCCGCCAAACCAAAAGGCTTGGAGCTCGTGAGCGTGGAGCGCGTACCGTACGCGCTGCCTTCGGTGCAGAACCTGGCCGCCGCGGCCAAGTACCGGGTGGAGGGTGATTTTGCCCTGTACGCCCCGGAAAAAACGGCGGAAGATTTTTTTAGCGCCGCGCGCGTGGAAGTCGTGCGCCGCGCGGACAGCGGCCTTACGTTTGCGGCGGACGCAAAGCCGTATGTGCGCGGAGCCGAAACTTTGTCTGAACGCGCCGTGCGCCTGACGGTTGCCGGCGTGGATGGAAAATGGATTAAACCGCAAACGCTTATCGCCGCGTGGCTGGGCCTGGATATCCCGGTGCAGGACGAATTGTTTACGGTGGAAGGATTTACGTTTATACGGGAAGGACTTTTCTGGCAGGACAGCGCCGGAAAGCTTTACCTGATTTAAGTTTAAGGCCTTTGGGCCTGAGTGAGGATTTTAGTTATGAGTAAGAACTTGGAAGGACAGCCTTCCGTTGAAGTGTTGGTAAACACGTCTTTTGAAGAAACGCGCATCGCCATTTTGGAAGATGAACGCGTCAACGAACTGATTTGGGAACGCCGCGGTTCGCTTAACATCGTGGGGAACATTTACAAAGGCACGGTGGAAAACGTACTGCCCGGCATTTCCAGCGCGTTTTTAAACATCGGTTACGAAAAAAACGCCTATCTGTATATTTCCGACGTGCTGGGCGGAGACAAGAAAAATATTGATAAAGTGCTCCACAAAGGCCAGGAAGTGATGGTGCAGGTGGTAAAAGACGCCATCAGCACCAAAGGCATGAAGGTGACGATGGACGTTACCCTGCCCGGCCGTTATTTGGTGCTTACGCCGCACCAGAGTTTTGTGGGCGTGTCTAAAAACATTGAAGATTCCGAAGCGCGCCATAAATTAAACGACATTATGCAGGACCTGGCCGCCAAACATTTGGACGGCATGGGCTGCATTGTGCGCACGGAAGCCGAGGAAGCCACGAAAGACGAACTGGAACGCGAGGTAAAATACCTCTACCGCCAGTGGCAGTCCATCGTTAAAAAGTTTGAAACATCCCGCTCGCCGCGCCTTTTGCACGAAGATATGGACGCGGTGCTTCAGGTGGCGCGCGACGTACTGTCCGAAAACGCCAAGGTTTATTTGCTGGACAGCAAAAAAGATTACGAACGCGTGCTGGATTTTGTGGAAAAGAACTCCCCGGATTTGGCCGACCGCGTGAAGCTCTACAAAGGCAAAACGCCGATTTTTGAAGCGTATAACATTGAGCCGGAAATTGACAACCTGCGCAAAACCAAGCTGCCGCTGCCCAACGGCGGAAGCATCATCATCCAGGAAGCCGAGTCCCTCTGCGCCATTGACGTCAACACCGGCAAATTTACGGGCAACAAATCGCAGGAAGAAACCGTTACGCAAACGAATATTGAAGCCGCCGGCGAAATCGCCCACCAGCTCCGCCTGCGCAACATCGGCGGGATTATCGTCATTGACTTTATTGATATGCGCAAAGCCTCCAGCCGCCACCGCGTGGTGGAAGCCCTGGCCAAAGCCGTACACGGGGACCGCGCCAAAATCCGCATTCTGCCCATTACGCGCCTGGGCCTGGTGGAAATGACGCGCGAAAGAAAACGCGCCAGCACCGGCAGCTTTATCAGCGAAGAATGCCCGCAGTGCCACGGGTCCGGCCGCGTCTTGTCCGCCGAGAGCATGCGCATTAAAATCCAGCGGGAAATTTACGATTTGACCAGCGGCCGTCCCGGCGGCAGTCTGCGGGTGGTGCTGCACCCCGTTTTGGCCGACGCCATCAAAGCCCGCCAAAACGACATTGAGCAGAATATTCACCGCACGCTCAAAATCCAGGCCGATCCACAGCTGGCCTGGGAAGATTATAAAATCGTTCTGGAGTAATAAACGGACCGCGCCCGGGAGTATGGCCGGGCGCGCCTTTATGCGCTTATGAAACGTTTGTGCAGGATTCTTTTGTCCGGCTTATTGTGCTTCGTCTTTTCCGGTGCGGCAAACGCGCAGGGAAAGGCGGGCTTTATCGTGTCCGGACGGGACAAAGGGTCCGTTGCGTCTATGGACGTAAACGGCGTAACGTATGTGGACGTGCAAAAAGCCGCGCGCAAATTCGGCGCGGGGGTGGAGCTGTTTGCGCAGTCCAAACAGGCTAAAGTTTCCGCCAAAGGTTTTTACGCCATTTTAACCGCGCCGCTGGCTGAAATCATCGTCAACGCCCAGCCGCAAAAGCTGTCCGCCCCCGTTATCATTAACGGCGGCAAGATGATGGCGCCGGCGGAGTTTTTTCTGCTGCCGTCGTTCCAGGAAGCGGTGGACCGCTATGTGGAATTTAAAGACGGCGCTTTTTACGTAGAGCGGCGTTTTAACCTGGAATTTGCCGACAAACAGTTCAGCGGCAAAGACACCCTGCTTATTTTTGACGCCTTGAAAGACGTTTCTTTCCGCACCGAACAGCCCAACAAGTATACCGTGGTGGTTACGTTCCCCAATGTCGTGCTGAAGCGCGATTTGTATTACCGCCTGCGCACCAGTTATATTGCGTCTATGGACGTGTGCCAAACCCGCAGCGACGCCACCTTAAAAGTAATTTTAGGCAAAGAAGCCAAGGACTGGAGCTTTACCGAGCAGGACGGCCGGCTGGTATTCCGCGCCGGAATATCCGGACTGGAACAGCTCGAACAGCTCGTCGTTGCCGATCTGCAGATAGCCGCGCCCGATGCGCGTCAGATCGGCAGCCTCCGGCCGCTTGAGCATTTCCATGCTGTCCTGCCGGTCCTGCACCTTCAGGCAGAGCTTGAAGCGCGCGTTGCTCCAGATCTCGTCGTCGACGACGCCGGAGGGCTTCTGCGTGGCAAGGATCAGGTGGATGCCGAGACTCCGGCCCACGCGGGCGGTGCTGACCAGCTCCTTGATGAACTCCGGCTGCTCCTTTTTCAGCTCGGCAAGCTGGGAAATCTCCTTGCACTGCAGGTTGACGTCGGAACAGGCTTCGTCCAGCAGGTCGATGGCCTTATCCGGCAGAAACCGGTCGGTGATGTAGCGCTCGGAGAGGACGACGCACTGGCGGGCGATTTCCG
>ERZ779737.427-NODE-427-length-40040-cov-3.338352_pt1 | contig 40040 bp, 43 predicted proteins | sample MGYA00511889_ERZ779737 | MGnify/ENA primary metagenome ERZ779737 (study PRJEB29588, sample SAMEA2163575) | human gut metagenome | biome: human gut; feature: human-associated habitat; material: faeces | place: Denmark | collected 2008/2010 ... | reverse complement strand
CAAAGATACTAATAATGTTTTAGCTCAAAAAGCTTGTGATTCAAATAATATATTAGAAAATTGAACTGAATCGTATTCTTTGCCTTGGGTATCAAATAATATTAAGCTAGAATTTGACTCGATTTTTGAAAGAATTTTTTCTGCTTCTTCATCTAAACCTCTATCAATTTCAATTTTTGATGTTGAAGTTGATAAACGTGATTCGTCTAAATTTATAAACTCTACTTGAGAATATTTTGATATTCTTTTAATGTACATTTTTATGCCTTCTTCATAAAAATGTTCTTTGATTTTGCCAACTAAGATAAATGTTAATTTCATACTAACTCTTTATTCCAGTTTCCGCCTTTATAGACGTTTGTTTCATCGGCACAGCGCACTAGAATATTAGGTATTTCGCATAGTTGAGTCATCATAACTTTATTGTAAGTTTCTAATGCGATTTGTGGAGTGTTGCATTCTTCGGATAAGTGAGCAAGAACAATTTCTTTTGTCTTATCACCTACTAATCCTGATAAGTAATAACTTGCTTCTAGATTGCTTAAGTGACCGTGGTCGCTTAGAATTCGCTTTATTAACTCTTGTGGTCTTCCAGACTCACAGAGCATTTTGGGATCGTGATTTGATTCAAAAATATAATAATCAGCATTTTTGGATAGATCTAACGCTTTTTCAGAAACGTAACCAGTATCGGTAATATATACGAGTTTTTCGTTTTTATCTTCTATAATATATCCTGTTGTATTTATTGCGTCGTGGGATAAAGGAATAGGTGTGACAAAAAAGTCACCAAATTTATACTTAGTGAAAGGACATAATATTTGACTTTCAGGAATATTCTTTCCCAAGACAAAAAGTTGAGAAAACTGCATAGATTCATCAAAGTTTTTTAATCCAGCAGTGTGATCAGAATGCGAATGAGTAACTAGTACAATATTTATATCTGTAATTCCCAATCCACAAATAGCTAATCTTTCATTTAATCTTTTTTTACTAATGCCACAATCTATTAAAATATTGGTTTTACCGCTTGAAACAATAGTTGAATTACCTTTAGAACCACTAGCTAAAACTGCGTACTTCATCCTTGGTAATCATCCCCATCATAAATGGATTCAAAACGGCAAAATTGTTTCATAAACATGAATTTAAAAGTTGCAAGTTCTCCACTTCTATTTTTTGCTAATATGAGTTCTACCATTGAGTTACCAGAGCTAGGTGCGGATTGGCCATTAGGCTCTTCACCTTCAATAGGTGGCTCAGGTGGAATATCTGATTGGTTATTACCTTGAGCTTTATCATCTTTGTTATTGTTATAATAGTCTTCACGATAAATGAAGAATACTTGGTCGGCATCTTGTTCGATAGCACCAGAATCTCTTAAGTCAGAAAGTGCTGGCCTATGGTTAGTTCTTTGTTCGACGTTACGTGATAATTGGCAAAGACATAAGATAGGAACTTCTAATTCTTTAGCTAATTGTTTTAAACTTCTAGAATATTCAGCAATTTCTTGTTGTCTATCGCCTTTATAATTTTTACCAGAGGAATTGATTAAACCGATATAGTCAATAACAATCAATCCCAAATCTGGATGAGAATTTTTTAATTTTCTTGCTTTGGCTTGGATATCCATCAATTTGTTGCCACCATAATCATCGATGAAAATAGGATCGTTGGCTAAGATATCTAAGGCGCTATTGAGTGAAGCAATCTTAGTTTGTTCTTCACGTTCAGTAGGGAAGTTTGTGTCAAAATATGTAGTGCCATGTTTTAAAGGTAACTGAAGAATATCACCTGTAGATAAATGAGCTTTTTCTGAAGCAAGTCTTAACATGATTTGTTCAGAACTCATTTCTAAAGAGAAAATTCCAACAGGAACACCACAATGTGCAGCTTTAGCTGCAAAGTTTAAAGCTAATGCAGTTTTACCGACAGATGGACGAGCAGCAAGAATGATTAAACTACCTTTTTGGAAACCGCCAATTTTTCTATCCATATCTTCATATCCAGTAGGTGTACCAGTAAGATAAGATGGTCGTTTACCAATGTTTCTTTCACGCTCAGCACGTTCGTTATCTAATCTTTCAACTAAGACATTAATAATATCTTTTGAAGCTAAAAATTCTGATACGCGTCTTTGCTTTGTAATTTCCAAAATAGATTTTTCAGCTGCACCGATAAATTCAGATAAATCTTCTATTTCTTTAGTTTCATATTCGTTCTCTAGATTTTTTAACAAGCCAAAAAAGCGTCTTGCTAAACTTTTGTCTTTAACTATATTTATATATTCTTGGACATCACTAGTTAATGGAATTTGATATGTACAGTCGACTAAATATTGTTGTCCACCTATGTATTTAAGTTTTTTTAATAATTGTAACTGTTCAGCGACAGAAACTAAATTTACTTCTAAGCCTTTTTGAAGAAGAATGATAATAGCATCGAATATAATTTGGTTTCTTTCATCTTCAAAATCGTTTGAATTAAGTTGACCGGTAACTTTATACAAAGCGCTAGAATCAATCATCATGCCGCCAATAACAGCCATTTCAGCTATTTGTTGGGATTGTTCCATAATATATTACTTTGCCTTTTCAGAAATATGTACTTTTACTACGCCGACAACGCCTTTAAATAGTTCGATTTTTAAAGATGTTGTTCCATAGGCGTTGCATGGATAGCGATCGATAAACTTTCTTTTATCAATTACAATATCGTATTTAGACTTTAATTCTTCTTCAATTTGTTTTGGCGATATTTGGCCAATCATAAGGCCGTTTTTACCGCTGGTAGCTTGAAATTCAAGAGTAATGCCTTCAAGCTTTTTAGCAACTTCTTGTGCTGCAGCTTTCTTTTGTGCAATTAAGGCTGCTTCTTCAGCTTTTTCTTTTTTATAATCACCAAGAGAATTTTCAGTTAATTTTCTTCCATAACCTTGAGGAATGACAAAGTTGCTGGCATAGCCATCACTTATTTCTACAATCTCTCCTCTTTTACCAACCTTTTTAAGGTCTTTGATCATAATTACTTTCATTTATTTACCTCCTGTTGTTTTTAGTGCAAATATCTTAATCGCTTTAGCTTATATTAAACTAAAACGTTATTTTTATCATCTAATATTATAAGTGTATTTGAGCAATAATTGTTAGCTAAATATATATAATTTATTAGTTAACGTTATTTTTATTAGAAATAATGTTGATTTGATTTGTTTCCTTGTTAAAATTGAAATTAAAAGTTGCTGTTTTGCCAAATTTATTTTTGACTAAATCTAGTTCTAAAATAGAATCGATATATTTTGAGCCTTCATATTCATTGCCCATATCAAATGGCGTTGGTCTATAAAAAACGCTAAATAATGTATTAGTTACTTTATGTTTATAGTTATCTATTCTACGGAGAAAATACGCTTGATCGATATAGCTTTCATTTATACCTAATTCTTTTAAATCTAAGAGATAAGGTTTTCCATTAGCTCTATAACTAACAGCACGACTTAATTGGCTTATAACTATAATTGATATATCTAATTCAATCGCTAAATGCTTCAGCCTTAAAAGTATGTCGTTTCTATTTGCCTCTCTAGGGAAATCTTTATACTGACTATTAAGTTCTAATAGACTTAAATAATCGATTATTATCACTCCTAAATTTGGAAATGCTAATTTTAATTTTCTTGTTTTTTCCTCTATGCGTTCAATAGAGCAAAAATAATTATCATAAATATATATTGGACAATTCGATATTATTTCTGAAGCTTTCGTTATTGATTCAATTTTTGAATCATCCCATTTAATTTTGTTGGTGTTTGAAAAAGAAGATAAGTGACTTAATTTTAAAAAAGGCATGTTGGTAATTTCTTCAGTTGAAATGCCAGATACATTAGATAAAAGTCGGATCATTGAATTCTCACTACTTGCTTCCAATGAAAATATACCAACAGGTGTTCCTGATTTAGCAACATTTAAAGCTATTACTAAAGAAAGAATTGTTTTTCCAATATCTGGGCGTCCAGATATTAATGATAAACAACCTTTTTGCAAACCGCCTATTTCGCTATCTAATTCGCTTAATCCAGTTTTAATTTTTCTAGAGTTATCTAACTTTTTTGACAAATTTTTAGCAACACAATTATTGTCACTTAGTTTTTCTATGAGAGAAGTAATAGCTTCGTTTGATGATTTAAATTCAATAGAAGTATCAAAGCTCATTTTTCTTTGTATATCTATGGCTATAGAATTTAAAAAAGTATATGAGCTAAATAATTTTTTATCTTTGTATTCTTTTGCAAGTTCTTTTATAGCAGGTAATATTTTATTTAATGCACTTTGTTTTTTTATAAACTCAATATAGTCTATAAAATTAGCGTCTTTATTGTTATATAAATCAATGCACTCTTTTAAATAAATATTTAAATCGATATCAGAAAATTCATTTTTTGAATTTAAATCAGCAGTTATTTTTTCTAAACTTAATGAAGCTTTATTTGCTAATTGATTTTTAATATAGACAAATATCTCTCTATTTTTAATTGAAACAAAGTCATAAGGATTAAGAATGTTAAAAACATAAGGCAAAAAATCATTAGTAGATTTTTTTGCTTCTAAGTCATTTAAAATATCACCAATAATTATTTTTTCGCTGTCAAGTTGATTCTCTTTCATATTATTACTCCTTTAAGATTAAGTTAATAATAATATTTAATTGAACTCGCTTTTATAGTTTAAAATAATTGTTTGTTTATAAAGACAAATTGATAAATTTACTTGCTATTTGTTGTCTTTCTAGCATCTTGCAAGTATTCGTCTAATATGTGAATTAATTTTTCATAAACTGATGTAATCGTTTCGTTTTGGAATTCACTAGCAGCAGCATTAAAGTGACCACCGCCATTTAACTTTTCCATCAAGAATTGACAGTTTACTGTTCCGTCAGATCTGGCGGATATTCTAATTGATTTTTCGGAAGATCTTCCGATTACAAATGAAGCGTTGACGCCTCTGATTGAAACTGCTTCTCGTGCAGCGATAGCTAAAATAGTTCTATCGATAATATCTTCATCATCAGCAGTGCAAACTAATACTCCATAAAACGGCGTGCTTGCATTAGACATAATTCTATTAATTAGAACGTATTCTTCATAATCTTGTTTTAAGAAGTCATCGGCAGCTTCGTTATTAGCACCGTGTTGCTTTAAAATTGTTGAAGCTTCATAAGTTCCAATGTTTGTTTTATTTCTATAATAGTTTGTGTCTAACAAAATACCAGCTAACATCATAGTTGCTGCTTTATCGTTTAAAGCGATTGTTGATGGGTTAAATGCGATGTATTCAGCAATTAACTCTGAGGCGCTTGAAGCGCTTGAATCGATACCATTAATAAGAACAGAAGGGAAGAAGTTATCGGCTCTTCTATGGTGATCAATAACGGCTAGCTTAGTTTTTTCGGTGATGATATTTTTATTCATTGCTTGAGAAGGGTTATTAAAGTCAACAGCAACGACTAAAGTATTTTCATTTATATATTCGTTAGCGGCTTTAAATCCTATAGTCATACTCTTAAATTCGTCTGTTGAATAAAGAGTCTTTAATGCACGGCGGGTTTTATTTTCGACAAGTTGGTCATCATATATGATCTTACACTCTACTTTTGCAAAATCAGCTAATGCCTTTACGCCTAAAGCAGCACCAATTGCATCCATATCTGCATAAATGTGTCCCATTACTAAAACGTTAGATGAATGTTGCATTAAAGTGATTAAAGATTGAGATAAAGTTCTAATCTTAACTTTGTTACGTGAAGCTTTCGACTCTGTTTTACCTCCGATGAAAATCATATTTTCACTAAATGGCGCGATTACAGATTGGTCACCGCCTCTAGAAAGAGCAACATCAATTGCGTTGCTAGCTAATTCACCTAATTTTGTATAGTCTGGGAATCCATATGCTATACCAACAGAGAGTGTGAATCCATCTTCTTCAAGATCACGTACCTTATCAACTATGGAAAAATTATCTTTTTGCATTTCTTCGTAGTTTTCCATAGAACATATAAACATGTACATATCAGCTCTTAACCTTTTTGTTAAAGCTTTATACTTTTTTAAATATTCAGTAACTAATTTTCTAGAAGCTGATGTTAAATCGTTAAAACTTGTTTCTTTTTTGGCTGACGAAACATCTTGGAAGTTATCAAACAATATATATCCAACAACAGGAGCTTGATTTTTTGAATAGTTAAAAATAGATTCATAGTCGGTGATATCTTTAAAAATATAAAGGTTAGCGGATTCGATAAATTTAACTTCATAATTGTGCTTTTTATAGATGATTTTTACTGTTTCTTCTTCGTAGTCACTACTTGAAAGTTTAAGCAAATCTGGACTAATTTCATCTATTTTGCAATCGACTACATCAAAATCCATGTCTGTTAAAAATTCGTTGATCCAAATGACATTTTTATTTCCATCTGTTACTGCTAAACCAATTTTACCAAAGTTATATGCTTCTTGAATATCTGTACCAATAACGTCGGCTGATTTAAGCTCAGTTCTTAATTTTAAGTTTTCAATAGTTCTTGATGAGAACCAGTAAAATATTGTGTTAAAACATATTATTGCTAAGCATAAACCGATTGCAATTAAAAAGTAATAATCTAATTCAAATAATGCTGATGCAACAAAAAGGCCAGAGACTATTAATATTTCAAATATAAATAAAATAATCGATTTTATTCTTTGCTTGTGAAGTAGTGTATTCATAAGTACCTCCGAGCCTTTTTTATAAAAAGGCTACTATTAATTATACTATATTAATAGTTTTTCTACTATCTATAAGTATTTTAAATAAATATTTTGTTTACGTAAATTATAAGTAGCATTAATTATATTATACAACTTATTCTATAAATCAAAAATGTTTATAGCATTTATGTTGAAGATATCAATAATTTATAAAGATTTATTGCTAAATTATATCGAATTACTTAAAAATAAAGTTTAGAGTAATATTTCTTTTATTAGCTAACATCTGTATAAGCAAAATATCTTATAATGAAAAAAATAATGCTAGACTTTTTTATTTTGTTATAGTAAAATTACGAATGCGCCATAGCAACAAAAAATGGTTGACATATGTACTTGTCATCCGTATAATAGCATTGTTATGCAGAATTTATGCAGAAAGCGAGGTGTGGGATATGGCAGTTCCAGCCAGACGTACTTCTAAAACACGTAAAAGACTTAGAAGAACACATTTTAAACTCAGTGCAAAAGGATTAGTTAGCTGCAGCAACTGCGGAGCGATGATTCAATCACACCGCGTTTGCCCAGAATGTGGCTACTATAACGGTAAGAAAGTCATTGACGTTAAATCTTCCGCTAAGTAACTTAGTTTAGAAAATTTGCTCCCGTGTATTTGGGGGCTTTTTTATTTGTTAAAACATGCTAAAATATCTAGGATATAAGCATAGCTTATAACTTTAATATGGAGAATTTATGGGAAAAATTGAAAAAATTAAGAAAGATTCAAAAAATTATTTATTGGATCACCCTCATCAAAAGTTCATAGTCGATTATTTATGGGCTTTTGTTGTTACACTTATTTCCGCTTTTGCTTTTGCTTATGGCTTTAGAGCATTCGTTGCTCCAGCTGTTGCTGAACACTTAGTTTCAGGCGGTGCTTCAGGTTTAACTCAAGTTATTGTAAGAATAATTGAAAGAATAGCTGGTGGCTTAACTCCTGAGATGTTTAATACATTAGATTCAATAATTTTCTTTTTAGTCAATGTACCTTTGTTCTTCTTAGCTTGGTTTAAAATAGGTAAAAGATTTACTGTTACAACATTTGTCAATGTTTTATGCGTTTCAATTTTTATTAAAATTCTTCCAAACGAAATGGTAACAGTTTTCAAAATATATGATGATACAATTGCTAGAGCTTTATTTGCTGGCCTATTGACAGGTATTTCAAGTTCATTAGCATTTATGATAGGTAGTTCAGCTGGTGGCGTTGATGTTATTTCACTTTATATGGCTGAAAGAAAATCTACATCTATTGGTAAATATGCTCTTAGTCTTAACGCTATGATTGTTATTAGTTATGTATTGTTATCTGTTGGCTTAGATTCATTTGGCAGTACGATTAATGTGGCTCTATATACTTTGATTTATTTCTTTACAAGTTCTAAAGTTATAGACGTTCTCAATCAAAAAAATAAGAAGACACAATTGCAAATTATTACTACAGATGAAAATATGGCACAGATACTTATTCACACATTACCACATGGATGTACAATAGTTGATGCTAAGGGTGCTTATAGCGACCAACACAAATATATTTTATATTTAGTAGTTTCATATAACGAAATTCATAAAGCTATAAAAATTATGAGAGAAATTGATCCTGCTTGTTTTGTTACAGTTATTAACACATATCAAGTTTATGGAAAATTCTATATCAAACCAATTAAGTAAAAGGAGATAAATAAAATGAGTACTTATGAAGATTTAGCTGAATTAATTTTCCCAGATGTAAAGGAAACAGTCGAAGATTTAGAAAAAAGATATCCACCAAGAAATTTACCTGAAGGTGCTATGGTAACAAGATTTGCCCCTTCTCCAACAGGCTTTTTACACACTGGATCTTTATTTACAGCATTAGTCGCTTATACCGTTGCAAAACAATCAAAAGGCGTGTATTTCTTTAGACTCGAAGATACAGATCAAAAGAGAGAAATTGCTGGTTCTGGAAGTGAATTAGTTGATCAATTAGCTTATTTTGGAGTAATTCAAGATGAAGGCTATTTTGGAAACGAAGAAAAAGGAAGTTATGGTCCTTATGTCCAATCGAAAAGAGCTGACATTTATAAAATTGTCATTAAAGAATTGATGAAGCGTGGAAGAGCTTACCCATGTTTTTGCACACCAGAAGATTTAAACTTATTAAGACAAACTCAAGAAGCTAATAAAATTACTCCTGGATACTATGGCCCATATGCAAAATGTAGAAACTATAGCATCGATGAAGCAATTGAAATGATTAAGGCAGGAAAACCTTATGTTATAAGATTTAAATCGATGGGAAATCACACAAACTATATTAAAGTTCACGATTTAATCAGAGGAAATTTGAATCTATCTGAAAATGATCAAGATATTGTTATTTTAAAGAGTGATGGATTACCAACATATCACTTTGCACACTTAGTTGATGATCACTTTATGAGAACAAACTGTGTTACTAGAGGTGAAGAATGGCTTTCAAGCTTACCAATCCATCTAGAATTATTTGCTTCTATGGGATGGGAAGCTCCTCAATATGCACACTTACCAGTTATCATGAAATTAGATAATGGTAATAGACGTAAATTATCTAAGAGAAAAGATAACGAAGCAGCAGTATCTTTCTTCTTACAAGAAGGATATCCAAAAGAAGGTATTATTAAGTACTTATTAACAATTGCTAACTCTAACTTTGAAGAGTGGTTATTAGCAAATCCTACAGCTGATGTTTCTACCTTCAACTTTACATTCCAAAAAATGAGTCTTGATGGCGCTTTATTTGATTTACCAAAGCTTTTAAATATATCTAAGGATGTCATTGCATATTACGATGCCGCTAAGGTAGTTTCAGAAGCAACTGAATATGCTAAAAAATATAGTCCTGAATTGTTGTCATTTATTCAAAAAGATGAAAATAGATTCTATAAGATTATGAATATTGAAAGAAATCAAGATCATCCACGCAAAGACTATGAAAAGTATTCCGATATATATGGAAAAGTTAAGTTCTTTGATGCTGATATTTATAATGAAATGTTGAATTCAACTGAATTACCATTTAATGCATTTATTGATAAAAATGTTATTAAAGAAACATTGTCAGACTTTGCTGATACTTTAGACTTAACTGCTGACGAAAGTACTTGGTTTGCAAACTTAAAAGCTTTAGGTGTAAAACATGGCTTTGCTGAATCATTTAAGATTTATAAGAAAGAAAAAGAAAACTATTTAGGACACGTAGGCGATGTCGCTGAAATGGTCCGTATTGCTATGACAACAAGCAAGAATTCTCCAAATCTTTATCAAGTATTGTCAATTCTTGGTATTGAAGAAGTTAGACGTAGAATTAATTTAACAATTAGTAAATTTTAAAGGAAAAAGACATTTATTGTTACATATATAAAATAGGAAACAAAAAGTACGAATTACTTTGACTTTGACTCTATTTTGTAGTAACATAACGAATGGTTTAGTGAAGAAAACCATTACTTCTTGCCATCACTAGACTGATGGCCATTAGTCCAAAAGGAGGTGTTCACATGAAAAAATACGAAATCATGTACATCCTTAAGCCAGAACTCGATGCAGATCAAATCAAAGCTGCTAACGCCAATCTTCAAAAGATTCTTGAATCCAATGGCGCTAAAATCGAAGATGTAAATGAGTGGGGTCTCCGTGATCTTGCTTACGAAATCAAAAAAGAGCGTAAGGGTTACTATGTCGTCATGAAGCTCAGTACTTCGGATACAAAAGCTATCGATGAATTCAATCGTTTAACTCGTATCGACGTCAATGTTCTTCGTTACTTAATCACAGTTTCTGAATAAGTAAGAAAAGGAAAATGATAAAATGTTAAATCGTGTCGTTATTGTGGGTCGCTTAGTTAGAGATCCAGAATTAAGAAAAACTGCTAGTGATAGATCAGTCGTCGCCTTCACAGTCGCACTAGATAATCGCACTACAAATAATGGTGAAAAATCAACAAGTTACATTCCATGCACAGCTTGGAATAGCACAGCTGAAAGTATCGCTAAATTTATGAAGAAGGGAAGCCTTGTTGGTGTCGATGGACACCTTAATCAAAGAAGCTATACAGCTAATGATGGACGTAAGGTTTCGGTAGTTGAAGTTATCGCTGATTCTGTTCAATTCTTAGAAAAGAAAAATGATTCTTCGGTTAATTCTTCAACAACCAGTAATAACGATTATAACCGTCAAATGCCTGAAGACGAACCAGTTGAAGGTATCGATGCTTCTGATGATGATCTTCCTTTCTAGAAAGGAAAGTAATCAATATGTTTAAAAGACCAAAGCCAAGAAAAAAGGTCTGTTATTTTACAAAGAATAAGATTAAGACAATCGATTATAAAGATGTTGAACTCTTAAAGAGATTTATCTCTCCATCTGGTAAAATCACATCCAGAAGAGCTACAGGTACATCTGCTAAATATCAACGTATGTTAGCAGTTGCTATCAAGAGAGCAAGATATATGGCTTTATTACCATATATTGCTGACTAATTAATTGGTAATATATTAACTCCCACATTCAAATGTGGGAGTTTTTATTTGCTCAAAAATAGAAAACTTTAAAATTTATATGGAAGTATTTTTAGTTATTTCTATATAATAAATGTGGATATAAAAATGAGAACTTCAGATTTGACTAGAAAAATAACTGAAGCAGCAATTTTTGTTGCAATCGGTGTTGTTATGTTATTCGCTTTACGTTTGTTAGAACTAGGTAGTAGTTCTTTCTTTTTGATTGCTACTTTACTAGCGATATATACATATAAAAATGGTATTGAATATGCATCCATACCTGGGATTTCTTTGGCCGCTATTTCGTTTGCAATTATTTCTCCATGGGATGTTTTATTTTATTCATTACCACCTATAATTTCAGGCATCGTTTATGGATATATGTTAAAAAAGAATATTAACAAATATTTAAGATTAACCCTTTTGGTAATTATTTCATTAATATTTGATATTTTAGGTACTTTTGTTACTGCTTATATTTATGACATAAATATATTTACAGATTATCTTAATTTGGTTGATGAAATATCTAAATTGTTCAACATTTCTGAATCTAATACTTTAATGAATACATTAAAGTGTGTTGTTATTGGTTTAATACCTTCAACATTTTTACTAACTGCTATACTTAATTGCTTCCTTGTCATTTTGTTATGTGAAGAAATTTTAGCTAGACTTAAATTGAAAAATAGAGAAATTATTTTATTTAAAATGAATATAACAAAGGTCTGGGCAATATTATATCTGATAGCGTTTGTTGCTGTTTTAATATATTCCAACTTTGTAGATTATTCAAATTCACTAAGTTTAGTTTTTTATTCAATAGTTCTTACATTATTTATTATTTTAGCATTTATAATGTGTTATCAAGTTTTACTTATATCTTCAATATATTGCAATATGCAAAATAAAAAGTGGCTATATTTCATAATTGCTATAGCCACATTACTATTTTTCCCATTAGCCGCTATTTTAGGAACAGTATTTACTTTTAAAAATACATATAAAACTTTAGTAAATAATATTGAAAATTATAATAATTAAATTTCTTTTAATTGCTTTCCATATAAATCAATTGGATTTAAGCATATATCGTTTTTAATTACTTCGAAATGCAAGCTATTAGAACAGTCTCCATTTATACTTGAACTTCCTGATGTTCCTATTTTTTCACCAGACTTTACTTCTTGTCCAACTTTCACGTCAATTTCACCTAAAGAGGCATATAGAGTTGTTAAATCAGTTCCAACATGTTGAATTTCAACGATGTTTCCAAACGTCTTATCATTTGGAGTTATTGATTTAACCACCCCATCAGCTACTGCATAGACATTGAATTTGATATCAGATTTCGTATAGTAATCTACCCCTTTACTTGAATGGTAGACACCATCTTCGATATACATAGCGTTTTGTAATATATTATCTTCTTTAGACGGATCAAAAAAGTATCTTTTGATCTCTACTTTCTCTTCAGTAAAAGGCTTTTTTAATGTTGAATCAAGTATTGAAACTACAGGCTCGGCAGTACTAGATGGTTGAGTTATTGAACTTGATATGCTCGTCGTACTTGAGACAGGAGTTACAATGACATCATCTTTAGGTTTTCTATTTAACAAAATTCCTATTGTTGTTACTGATCCTAAAAAAAGCAAAGAGCACGCAATTACTATAATACTTGATTTTACTTCTGGGCTTAATTTATTTTTCTTTTCATATTTATCTTTCATATTTTTAACCTCAATTAAAGTTTGTTCATAATATCGTACTTTATACATTTAAATTTTTAGCGTATAATAATGGCATGATTAAACAATATAAAAAGACTTGTGATTATTCTTACACACTAGGATTTTATCCAACATTAGAGCTTATAAAACGTCGCAAAGACTTGCTTAGATTCGTATATGCTTCTAATCAAGCATTAGAAAGCGATGGATTTAGGCTTATTGAAAAACTTGTAGATAAATCGAAAATAATTATTTCAGACAATGCGCTTGAAAAATTGTCAGATAAGGGAAATGATTTTGTAGCTGGTGTCTTTAATAAAGAAGAACAAACTCTCGACAAAACTAAAACACACGTTGTTTTAGTTAATCCAAGCGATATGGGCAACTTAGGAAATATTATGCGCTCTATGTTAGCTTTTGACTATAATGATTTAGCGATTATTACACCAGCAGCGGATATGTATAATCCTAAAACTGTTAGGGCATCTATGGGTGCTATGTTTGGAATTAGAATTGAAAAATTCTCTTCATTTGAAGAATATTTATCTAAATACGAAAGACCATATGTTCCTTTTATGCTTCAAGCTAAAAGAGGATTAAAAGAAATTAGTACATTTAATTCTCCTTTTGCTCTTGTTTTTGGCAACGAAGCAACAGGCCTTCCAATAACATTTTTAAATGATGAAGCTGTTAAAATTGAGCAAAGTGATGAAGTTGATTCTCTAAATTTGCATACAGCTGTTGCTATTGCTTTATATGTTGCCAAAAAGTAATTTAATAGGCTTTGCACCTTTTAACGTAACTGAAAACACCAAATATTTGATATTGGGATCTTTTCCTTCAGTTAAGTCTTTAGAAGGTGATTTTTATTATTTGCATCCACAAAATAAATTTTATAAATTAATCGCTAATTTCTTTAACGAAGATTATCCACAAACAATTAGTGATAAGAAAAATGTTTTGATTAGGCATAATATTGCTTTATGGGATATAGTTAAATCTTGCAAAAGAGATGGATCTTTAGATTCGAATATAAAAGAAATTGTTGTCAATGACTTATATAGTATAAAAAACATCTCTAACTTTAGAATTGGATGTACAGGTAAAAAATCATATGAATTAACAAAAAAATATTTTCCTAATTTGAATGTATTCTATTTAAGTTCACCTAGTCCGGCAAACGTTAAATATTTTGACATACAAACTTGGAAAATATTCTTTACTAATTGAAATTATTCTTCGTCAGATTCTGAGTTTTCTAAATCGTCTTCTAAATCTTTAAGCTTTTTTTTATCTATTTTTGTTGATTGTGGAATACTATTTTTAGATTGCTTTTTATTTTCATCAGATACTTCGACGACTTTGCCATGATCGATTATTTTTCTAGTTACTTCCTTTTCATCGATTTTTTTGAAAAATGTTGTGTAGACAAATGTTGCAAACATAATTAATGAAAGAATGCTAAATAAAACTGTCATTAAGATATCAGCATTTTTTAAGAAAAAGTTGGTGCTATCTTTACCACCGAACAACGTTTTTCCACTTGCAATAGTGGAAATACATGCGATTGTATAGCTAGAGATACATATTGTCATAATTAACATAATTACACAAATAATCCAGTTCTCAGCTTTAAATTTTTTGAATCTATCAAATAAGTTCATATATACTCCGTTTAATTTTGAAATCACAATTAATTTCTTTAATTAGTATATCAAATATAAATCTAAATTAAATTGTTTTATAAATAAAAAAGTCCTGGTTTACTACGCCAGGCCTAAAAGTTTTCACTTTTTACTATTTATAATGTATCACATATATTTGCTGTGATCAATAAAAAACAAGGTTTATAGGAATGTAATACTATTATAAAAAGACATATGTGACATTTTTAAACACTTGAATTGTAAGCAACTTGTAAAGAAAATAAAAAAGTGAGCAAAACCATATAAAAACTTACAGTTATATATAGTGAAGGGAAAAATATAGCTAAAAACTATTTAAATTTTGAAAAGATAACGTTTATCAAGGCATTTATAGTGAACGTTATTATTTAAGAAAAATATAAGATTGTCACATAGCTTTATTATTAACAAAAAAAGGCAATAGAGCTTACATATCTTTTTAATATAAATTTATATGGAAATATTAGAATTGAAGCTTATACGCTATATAAATCGTTAATAATAAGAATTGGGTTACAATTGCTAATAAAATTATATAGTTTATTATCGGTTGATAATGTAGCCGATTAATGATTGACAATTTATTGAACTTAAAATGTAAACAACTTGTAAAGAAATAGAAAAAGTGAGCAAAAACACATGAAAACTTACGGTTATATATAGTGAAGTGCATACTTTTAACCAATTATGACTCGAAATTTTAAAATTAAGTTTGCAAATACAAAATATAATGTTAATGTTCATCAAAAATATGGACTATTATTCTTAAGTATATATTTCTTAAACGTTGTTATTGATTAATAAAAATATTAAAGATATAGACTTCTTATCTATTTATGATAGCTATTAACTTTTGTGTTCCTTAATAGATAAAAAGAAACATATTAAACGTAAGAGGTGATTATAAAAAAGCCCTCATTGCTGAGGGTCTCCCTAATTCAATTAGAGATTGGTGATAACTCGTGCTATCAATTCTAAAAACCATTATATTTAAAAAATAATTATTAAGCAATAAAAATAATTAAATAAACAAAAAATATAAATTTTGAAAAAAATAATATAAAAAAAGTAAGACTCGTGAGCACGTACGCTATTGCTAGCAACACACTGAAAGTTAACTGTCTTACTTGCTATTGATTATATCAAATAATTAAAAAATGTAAATAGATAATTAAGGAAGGTAAAAAATAATATTAATGAAAAAAGGGGCTAAGTACTTAACTTAGACACCCTTCTTTCTCACTAAGCATGTTAGAGCAAGTTAGTGACTGGTCTGGCTTAAGCCAGATAATGTACTATTATTATATGCTTAGCAAATACAAACAGTCAATAAAAAATAAATGGTAAATAATAATCATTTAGGCTTTATCATTATAGAAGTAGCGTTATTTAAATTAAAAACCTAAATTAGATATTAAATTTTAATAGATTGTATGGCTGTCACATATCTTTATAAGATGATGAACAAAAAAATAACGCTATAGAAAAATAATTTAGTTAAAAATAATAAACAAAAAAAGTAAGGATTCTGAGCACGTACGCTATTGCTAGCAACACACTTGGAATAGAATCCTTACTTGCTATTAATTATATCAAATAATTAAAAAATGTTAATAGACTAAAGAAATTTTAGTAATTTATAAATAGATAATTAAGGAAGGTAAAAAATAATATTAATATTAAAAACAATAATTATGTCTAGTAAACAATTTTGCTTTTACAACTCAAATAATTATATAAGTGATAAAGAAATTAATTAGATGATATGCTATGCATCTAGTTATTATTGTTATTTATTTTTAAGCAAATAAAAAACGGGGCTGTCCTTTCGGTTTCAGTTACCCGCTTCTTTCACTAAGCATGTTTGAGTAAGTTAGTGACTGGTCTAGCTTCGTGCTAGATATTGTATTAGTATTATATGTTCATCAAATACAAACAGTCAACAAAAATTAAATAATAAAGTTGTAAAACGTGTAGATAAGGTAAAGAAATACTTGTAAATAAATTATTCAATATTCGAATCTTTTTATCAAACCAGGTTGTTTTCGGTGCTTATAGTTCATTAGTTCGAACATACGGCAGAAATCAAACTCCGTAAAAATAAAAAAGTTCGACACATTTTACTGTATCGAACTAATTCTTCAATAATGGTGCCGCCTAAAGGAATTGGTGGCTTTTTTAATGTAATAAAATACGTGTATTTTATTAAAAATAATTTTCTTGACTTAAATTGATATTTAAATAAAATCAATTTTATTTATTTTTGTATCAAATCTGTATCACGTATTAGTATTTTGTCAGCTCTCTGTCAGTTGTTGTCAGTCAACTATCAAAAAGTATCTAATATGGATACTTGCAATAAAAAATGGTATCTAAATTAGATACCTGTGTAATTTTCAATATTAATTATTTGGCCACTAAAGTTAATAGTAAAAATATAAGTTGATTCATTCTCACTAATTAATGTTTTAAACACTTCAACAGTTTTACCGCTATAGCTTCCTTCAATAACTTCCTGAATTTTAAAGATACATGTAAATTCATTGCATGAATCAAGACTAGCGACAACAGTTGCATTAGATTTGTTGTAAGTAGTTTCTTGAGTTATCAAAGAGCTAATAAAAAATGATGAGAGTAAAACAATTAAATAAACAGTGCAACGCTCTAATATAGTTTTTGTTTTATTAATTTTTAGAATCTTGTCTAATTTAATTTTTAAGAGCAAATCATTTTCGTTATCAATTTTAGATGTATAGAGCTCGTTGTAATCAGTTTTATTTTTTATTATATCTTTCATTAATTCTTTATCGTTTGTACTCACAATTTGAGCTTTAAGCGTATCTATTGGAACATCAAAAAACGATGATAATTTTTTGTAATTGTATTCATTTGGGTTCCTTCTTCCGTTTTCCCAATCAGCTAAAGTTTTTTTAGATATATTGATCTCTTTTGCTAACTGACTTTGACTTAACCCTTTAGATTTTCTTAACTCTTTAATTAGATTCATAATACTTGTATCGCAAATTTGCGACGCTTCCCCCTTTAATCAATGTGAGTTAAATTATAGTTGAGGTTAAAGATATATGGAATTAGAATTAGTAAAAATAGGCTATAGCCTATATGTATATGTTGAAATGCAAATAAAAAGACTGTCAGAGGAAGATAAAAACAAAGTTTTAAAAATAATGACAGTCTTACTTTTTAGTAAATGATTCTACAATAGTTGCGATTGTGTGTAGTTGTTCATCGGATAGATTTTTAATATTGTCAGTGATAGTAAAAATATCGTCGTTTCTTTTTGTGTTTTCTAAAATTTTTAGCGCTTCTTCAAACTTCATCGGCTTCTTGTATGGCTCCCTTTCGTCAGTAAGGCCTAAGAGGTAATCACTAGATACATTAAAGTATGATGCAAGTTTTTTAACATTCTTTTTAGAAGGTTCTTGCAGTCCATTTTCCCAACGTGTAATTGTTGGTTGTGATACATTTAATAATTTTGCTAAATTTCTACTAGTTAAGTTGTTTTCACGACGTAGATCACGCAATCTAAATTTGTTAAAAGAATTATTTTCCATGTTTTGATTATAACTAAAGTTATAAAAAAATAATTAAAACGCATCAAAAACGCTTGTAATGATACGTTTTAACTAATATAATGTATCTGTATTGATAATCAAAACGTATCAAATGCAGAAAGGAAAATATTGACTATGAGAAAAGTTGTTAACCGAAGAGGTAAGACTGTTACATTACTTAACCCAGCTGAAAAGGGTAATAAGTATGCACTTGAACTTAAAGCAAATGTTCATTGTACAAATGAAGGCGATGTCAAACTCGATAAATATGGCCATGTTAGAACTTTAAGTAGACAGTCAAGAGCTTATAGAGCTGGATATCTTTCAAGTCGTAAAGATAGCGCAAATGCATATAAGTCAGCAGAAGCCAAGGCAAAAGCAGCTAAGAAAAAAGTAGCTAAAGCAGTAAAAGTTCACATGTAATTTTTAAAACAAATTAATAGCACTCATTAAAAGGCTATTTAAGTTTAAACCGCGTTGCTTATCTTTTCTTAGATAGTCTTTTAATGGGTGCTGTTATTAGTAGTTCTTATAGCTCTACAGATGCAAGAAAAGCTATTAAAAAAACAAACAAACTAGATCTTAAAAAAGCCAAAAAACATGAAATCAATAAAACATGAAAACAGAAAGAAGGTAAAAATTATGGCAACACAATTAAATTTATTAGACGAAATTAAGGCAGCAAAGAAATTTGAGTATAAAAAGCTCTCTGATATGCCTAGCTTAGACGAACGCAAACTACATCTTGTAAGAGCTCCGTTCGATGCACAAGTTAAATCAAATAGAAATAGTATTACAAAATCATTCATAGTGAAGGTTGCAGTTACAGCACTATTAAATAAAACATTCTATTTGGACGAAGCTAAATTTAACTTAATGCTCGTAGAGCGAAACTTCTTTGAAAAGTTCCAAGATCGTATTACTAATAAAACTTGTTACATACGTGTCGTAAAATTCGTAAAAGACAATGAAGAGTACTTTTATCAATTACAAGTTGTATTAAGCGAAAATGTTTCATTAATTGATAATTTGAACTTTGCAGAATCTAAACTACTTGAGCACTCTATAAATCAAGTTCTTGTAGTTGAGACACATGGACAAGCTGAGCAAGTCGATACATTAGTTACAGCTGAATAATATGAGGCCTGTAGTTGTTAATCGTCTTAGTGATCGTGATTACTCAGGACGTTTAGTAATTGTCGATAAACACACTGGTAACGCTAGAGTTGAGCGAATCACTCGGGATAACATCGGTAAGTTATTTGACGTTTTTGGTTATTATGACGGCTATCCGGACAAGTGTCAGCAAATTAAAGAGATTTTAGTTAAATTACTTGTTGGTGATCATGCTGTCTTAAGTAGTAACTTCTATTGCTTTGTTCCGTATCGTGGAATCAAGGCAAAGACAAGTGAAGAGACACATTTATATTTTTTAACAATTAGCATCTTGGATAATCATCTTACAAAAATAAAACAGTTTATACGTGAATTTTATCAGCCAAGTATAAAGAAAGTATATAAAGCTGATAGAGATTACTCCTATTTAAATAATGATTTTTAAAAAGAAAGCACGCAGAAAAGAGAAAATAAAAAAATGAAAAGAAAAAATTTACTTTTAACATTAGCTATGATTCCTTCAATGTTGTTAGGTATAGCTAGTGTTACTTCTTGCAGTTCTGCAACCAAATACAATGCTCAAAATGTCGCAGTAAAAAGGGCTGATGGTCCTGGTTTCAATCCTTCTACTGGTAAAACTGATAGTGATGTAACATATGAAAAAATTGGTAAATCTTACTTATTATCTGAAATTTGGAATCAATCAGGAAGCGATAATATTATGTTTGTTACAAATAATATTAATGCTCCTGTTTCTAAAACTGGTAAGAAAATAATTGAATTTACTCTTAAAAAAGATTATTCAACATTTGATTTAACAACAGCATCTAAAAATGCTGGTTGTACTTTAATTGATTCTGTTAACCAACCTTCCGACTCTTCTTATATTGCTAAAATCTTAGAATATCCTTCAACTGTTGCTAATATTGAATTTGATGTTGAAAGTGCTTCGGACGACGGCTCTGAATGGTTTAGAAATTATTTAAGCGATGAAAACGCCACATATAGAGCAGCTATTAGATCCGATTACGAATACGATTCTATTGTTAAAGACGGCGGTACAAAAACTATCGTTTTAGATGTCGATTCTAAATACACAGAAGAGCAAATTATTCAACAAGTCAGAGCAGTTGATCTCTTCGGTGTTGACGTTGCTGTTACTAAGGTCTCTAGTGATTATGTAATAGGCAAGACTGGCACATTTAATATTGTTATTAGTGCAACTGATACATACGGCCAAACAGCACAAGCAACTCTTATTTGCGACGTTCGTGATTACGCTGTTCCTACAATCACTCAAAAAAATAGTGAGATCAAATACGATTATGGCACACTTTTAACCGAAGCTAAATTACTCGAAAATTTTGAACTTAGTGACAATATGGGCACTGAAGGACTTACTACTAAGTTTGTTTATCCTAGCGGTTTTGATATATCTAATGCCTTAGTTTTCGGCAAATATGCACTCACTTTAGAGGTATCTGATGCCTTTGGTAATAAAGCAACAAAAGCATTTACTTTAAACGTTGTAGATAACGTTGCTCCTGTTATATCTAAAAAGAGTGGCCAAATCGGTGATAAGATAAAAATTGCTTATAGTACTATCGGAAAGAACACAATTAATACTATCTTAAATTATTATATTGCTAACGATGCCATAGATGGCGATTGCGACATCTATTTGAAAGAAGGTAAGATACCTGCTGAAATGGCTGGCGACTTCACTTTAAAGATTGCTGCAAAAGATAAATCAGGTAATGAAGCTGTTTACACCGTTAACTGCGAAATTGTAGCCGATTTACCTCCTGTCTTTATTCTCTCCGATAAGCTTGTAAATGCTACCGTTTCAAATCCATTAGATTTAACAGATTTACAAAATATTGTTCAAAAAGCTATATTAAGAAAGTCTGTTAGAGGTTTACAAGTTAACGCAGCAGGCTATTTAGCTACACCTGATAAAGAAGGTTCTTATCCAGTCAGCTACACATATTATGATGATAATAATGAAGCTCAAAGCGGCGCATTCACTTTAGAGGTAACTGACGATACTAAACCTGTTGAAACTAAGTCTAATTGGTTTGTTGACTCATTTAAAGCAGTCTTCAAAGATACTAAAAATGCTACCGCTACTCAATGGGTTGTAGTAATAGGTACATTCGTTATAACACTCGGTTTAGTTGGTTTAATCGCTTATATAGTTAAGAGATTCAAAGAAGATAAAAGAAGATCTTCTACATCTTCAAGACGTCGTAGAAATAATTCAAGACGTCGTTGGTAATAAATTATGATAAACCTCAAGGGTTTTGCTCTTGTTCTTTTAATCCCCTTTCTCAGTTGCCCGATTGCAAAAACGCAGTCGGGTAGCTGCAGTTTAAAAACGTCGATAAAAAGACAAGAAAATACATCAAACGTTTATAATGATTTAATTAAATTAGGTGTTGATACTTCTAAATATTCTACTTCTACAATTGCTGAAATGGTTACACTTGCAGAGAGTGAATCAGGACAAATATTTGTATATATCTTTGATAAAAATGTTAAATATGACTCAATAGATATCTCTTATAGTTTTGATCCAGCAAGTGAAAGATTTAGCAAATATAAGCTTACTCAAGTAGATACTGAAAGTAATATAACTAAATACCTTGTTAATAATTTAAAAAGTGATATGACGCTTAAAAAACGTCGTTACGCAATTAGACAAGTCTATGATTCTAAAAGTAAAAATAAAATCGACTGCATTATAACAGTTGCGTTAGAGTATCTTCTTGAAACTAACTCAAGCGGTATTACTAAGATGCAAGTTAATACACTTGATAAAGTTGTAGTTACTTCAAAGCTTGTTGCCTATGAAATGCTTAAAAATGGAGTTTCGGATTCAATATGGTTTACAAATCAAAATTCAATAAATAAAGATGTTGTTAAAACTGGTTATAACTATATCAAAAACAATATAGCTGTAGATGGAAACAAAAACATTTATCACTATATTCAAAGCAATTATATAGCATTTAACACTGATATTGATATTACAAATATCGTAGATGTAACCATTAACTGCGACTACAATGTTTTTCAAGGTAATACGATACACGGCGATAATATGACTACGGATTATCCTCTAATTAACATTGATTTAACTCGTAAAAGCTTTGACGAATCCTCTAAATATTATGAGGTAACTCAATACCTCAATAAAAGCATTGAGGTAAAGCCTGAAAACATAAATTATAGTTATATGACTCATAATTTCTTTAGTTTTAAAAAAGTCGTATCTTCCTTTAGCACTATTCAAAAAGTTAGTGATTTAGATAACAAAACTGAAGCTGTTTCTAAATATACATGGCTAGTCAGATTTGGAAATAATGACGTTTTAAGTTGTGGAGCATATACCGGTATATTTACAACTAGACACTTTGTATATAACTACTATGACTATTCTAATGTATCTTTAATGACTCTCCACTACGTTAAAAATGGTGAATTAAAGCAAGCTGTTTTTATTGATACATACGAAGATTCTAGCGGTAATACTCTTATAGAAAATCTTAACTTTTTTGAAAGAATCCTAAGAGCATTTAAAAGAGTTTTCAGTCAAAAAGATGTTGAGCTAGTTGACTATTTTTACTTCGTTGTTGGCCTTATCGGTTCAATTGTAATATTAGGCGTTTTGGTTAAACTAATAAAATTATTAATTAAATTATTTTAAAAAAAGAAAGGGCAAAGATTATGAATAAAATTATAGCATTTATCGACAGTGTTATTGCAGCTATTAACAATATTTCTAATGGTAATTCAACTGTTGCTGATATTCTTCTTGCTATATTTACAATTATTCTAATAATTGTCCTTTTTTTGATTATTAGAATCTTGGTGCGTTTCTTAGTTTGGCTTTTTAAGTGGGGTACAAAAAAAGAAGGTGATTCACATGATTGGTAGCTATCTTAAAGATGTATTAACAATACCTCACTTTACTTTTAGCACTTTTGAAAGATTTCCACCAATATTAAAAATAGTGATTTATCCAATAATAATGCTAGTTTATTTGATCTATATTCCTATCCGTTTTCTTCTTTATTTAGTACTTCCAAAAAAGAAAAAGAGCATATATGAAAGTATGCCAAAAGAGCTTAAATGATTATGAAAATAATTATTACTATTTCAATAATTTTAGCTGTGATAATTGTTATTTATATCTTTTATAAAATAGCAATTCAAATCCAGCGTAAAGTATTAGCAAGATTGTGCGAAGATACAGAAGATTACATTACTTATAATCTTGGTTATGTTGTATTTGTTGACGGCAATATAGGCGCAGGAAAAACAACTTTAAGCGCTGGCATCACTAATATGCGTTCTTATCAATATCAACTCGATGCACTCGATAAAATCAATGAGATTGTTAATATACTTTATTACGTTGATTTTAGCTACGTAGACAGCGTTATAAATCTTGCATTTAACACAATACATATAACAAATGCTGATATGATTATTTCCATTTTGTACGATCCAAAATTAATTGATGAAGAACTCTTTAAATTAGCTAATATTAAGCCTATTGAAGACTTCCAAAAGCTCTTTAAAGGCAATTATAACGATTATTTGACAGTCTCTTCTAAGAACTCTTTACTGCGTGATTACATCGATGCAGAACTAGCAATTTTAAGAAATAACTACGTTTATTTTCCTTTCCGAAAATTCTACTCGCGTATTACTGACAACTACTCAATGCCGTTTCTAAATAAGATGTATGACTTAAAAATAAGCTTTGAAGAAAAAGTCTTCTCAGTCTTTCGTTACTCAATCATATTCGACGATGAAAAAGCTTTAACAAAAAGCAACGTAAATTGGCAAAGTAACAGAAAAGAAGACGGTGGTGGTGATATGTTTTTAAGGCTTATACGCCAAATGGGAAAAGAGCACATCACTTATATAACTACTATTCAAAACTTCGGCCGTGCTGATCTAATCGAAAGAGAATTAGCTGATACTATTCTTCATGTAGTAAAGCGTAAAGTTATAAATCCTCATAAAGTAACAATAGCTTATTATCAATTTTTAATAAAGCTCTTAAATGTAGCTTTAAAAATCCGCTTAAAATTTTCCAAAAATAAAGATAAAACTTTAAAAAAAGAAAATAAAATTAAAAAGCTTAAATTTAATTTACATTCAAAAATTAACTATTTAAATGCAGCCGCATTTATTCGATATCAGGGCTATCATTACAGCTCTAAAGACGACTATGGCAAACCTCTTCAGGACTGCTTAGGATTTGCAACAAAATTCTCGTTAGTGTTTCCTCTCCAGTATTGTTACGGTAGCATTGATACATTTGCGTACAGTGTGCTTTACGATGTAATGAGCTTGAATGCTATTAATAGCTCTAATTATGAAGATCTAATAGACAAAGTCGATAACGACAAAAAAATGAAAGAATTACAAACATATCTTGAGGGGGTACTCGAAAGAAAAAATAAGAAAGATAAAAAAGATGATGTAGAAGAAAATGACGACTTTTAGCGGTCGTTTCTACCCTAAACTTTCTAGGCGCCACATTGCCAAAAGAAAAAGGAATCCAAAATAGCTTAAGCGATTTTTGAGATTAAAATGGGTCGACAATGGCACGCTCGCTAACCGAAGGTTACCTAAACTTTCCAGTGTGCCAATTGTCAATTGGACACATGAAAGCTCAAAAAAAGACTTGTCAAGCCTGTGGGTTTCCTTGTTATGCTCGCAGCTTGCTGAGAGGGATAATAAGGCACCAGGCTTTACAAGGTTTAGCTTTAGCGGTGAACTCTCCACTAAAGAGATAACGCCCGCCAAAAGCCTTAAAAATGAGCGTAGCGAAAAGAAATAAGAAAAAGAAATGCGAAAAGCGCAAGCTTCGCGTTTCTCGGAAAAATCCGAGTAACACGGGATACAGCACATATATACCCCCTACATTTGTTAAAAAATCATAAAAAATTATTAATTCGTAAAAAAAGAAAAGAGGCACAAAATGAACGATAGTATTTTAGAAAGAATCAAATCACAAAGAGATAGAAACTTTGAAAACTTTAAACCAGGTGTGTACTGCTTAATTGATTACTTCAAAGTTAGCTTTAATAATTGTGGCTGGTTTGCAAATCATGAACTTGTAAGAGATTTGTTAAATTGTTTAAAAATTAATTATCAAGATTTTGATTGCTGTGGCGGTGCTCGTAACTATAAAAAAAGATTTAGCTATGGTGAAGGCTTCGACATCTTAACTGATCCTGATGAATCAGCAATTAGGCCAGGTGTAGAAAATTATTTTATTCTTGAGCTTAAGGGCAGTGGTTGCAGACACTTTGAAGAAAGATGTTGCAGCTGGAAGGAACTATTTAATATTTGTGAAAAATACAAGGCTGTTATACATCGTATCGATGTGGCAGTAGACGACATGAAGGGTTATATAAACCTTGAAGGATTAAAAGAGCGACTTTCTTCAAAATGGTATGTAACTGATACTTTTCGTAAAAGTAGTTATAAACAAGAAACATCAGAAGGCTTAGAAGGCTTCGACTATAGATTAGAAGATAAAATGGATATCTTCGATAAATATAATGGCTGGTCTTGCACGTTAGGCAGTCGTCAGAGTTTACAATTACAGTTTTACGATAAGCATGCCGAACGTGAATCTAAAAATATAGATTTGCTTGTAAATCATTGGATACGTTGCGAAATGCGATTTTATGATTACAAAGCAATAAATGTGTTTCCAATCCTTAAAACAGCAATCGACAATGATATGTTTTGTACAACAGCAATGGCCCTTTTAAACAGAGTTATAACAATTAAAGACGATTGTAGTAATTATGATGAAAATAACTACTATAAGGCTAATACTTGGATCCAGTGGGCAAACTTTATGAATCAAATCCCTTTTGACGATTATTTTAAAGTGAGTGGAAAGAATAGAGTTGTAACTCCTGAAACATTAGTCAGTAGTAGATTAAAGTGGGCTGAGAAGAGTTGGAAAAATACTTTAATAATGATGCTATCATCTCTAGGTGTTCATGATTTTTGTAATTTACTCTTAGAGCTTGCGCATAAGGCATTAGAAGAAGGCAAAGTTACAAATGTAATGGTAGAAGCAATTAATAGTTTTGCACTAAACGAACTTGGCCTTTATCCACGTAGTAAGAAGGTGATAATTAATGACTTAGTACAAACATTCAGCATGGCAGAGGGTGAGATAGAAAAATTAATGAACGCTGGCAACATGTCTCAATTAAAAGATATGTGTACATGTAGACGCTTTGGCATCAATGTTGACGGCGACGATTTTTAGAAAGAAGGTAAATAAAATGTGGTTTAAAAAAAGAGATTTATATAAAACATCTAAACAAATTTATTCGATTGGTGAAAAGAAAAACAATTTTAGACGATCTGGCACATCTGCTGATATAAAAAATCTTTATAAATATAAGAAAAAATATTCAGATGGTGATAGTACTTATGGTCAAGTTTTTATGGTTAAAGATGCTATTTTTAATGATAAATCAGAGATGTATAAAGGACGACAAGTAGTAAGTTTAGGTATTGATAAAGGATTTATGTCAGTTGTTCCTATTTATAAAAATAAGTATGTTGTTAAGTTATCTAATTTTGATAATTGCAGATCAATTAACTTAAATAATTTAAGGTCAATAAGTTTAGATAATGTTTATGAAAAAGAAGATTTTCCTAATACATCTAATAGTTATTTAACAGATAAAGAAATTATTGAAATAAGACGTAAGATGTCAGGTGATTATCATTATTAAATTTTAAGCAAATAAAAAACGGGGCTGTCCTTTCGGTTTCAGTTACCCGCTTCTTTCACTAAGCATGTTTGAGCAAGTTAGTGACTGGTCTAGCTTCGTGCTAGATAATGTACTAGTATTATATGCTCATCAAATACAAATAGTCAATAAAAAGAGGTAAAAGATATGGCAATTTATAAATATGATACAAAAGAAGGTACAAAGTACCTCTTTAAAATAAGTTTATTTGGCAAACAGTTTTTGCGTAGGGGCTTCAATTCTAAAGAAGCAGCAATTATAGCTAGTAAACAATTTTTGGTAAATTATGGCAATGCTAAAGAATTTGTTACATTCAATGAATTGCTAGATGCCTTTATTAATTACAAAAAAGACTTTCTAAAGCCTACAACCTTCTACAATATGAATTTATCCATAGACAAGCATATTAGAGGACACATAGCAAATAAACAAGTAAATAAGATAAATTACAATGATTTGTATATGTGGCGTAAATATATAGATGAATTAGATCTAACTTATAAGAAAAGATATTATATTTTAATCAATCAAATTTTTAGATTTTGCAATGACTTTTTCGATTATGATTGCAAAGCTGTTAAAATGCTCCCACCTTTTAACACTTCAACTCCTGATATGTCTTTATTGTCAAAAGAAAAATATATAACTTATGAAGACTTTAAGAAATTCATTAAAGCATGTGAAACAAGAAAGCTGAGAGTACTATTTATATTAACTTACTTCACTGGCCTTAGATTAGGTGAGGTCTTAGGATTACAAAAGCAATGCTATGATGCATCAACTAAAACACTTTATATATATCAATCACTTACAAATAAAACGGGAACTCGTAAAAGTGTCTTACTTTCTCCAAAAAGTAAAGAATCCATAAGAAAGTATTACTTACCAGAGTTTTTAAGTGAGATGCTAGAAGAATACTTAAAACTTTATATAAATAAAGATACTGACTTTATATTTAAAATCTCAAGAAGCGTTTTAAGTAGAGAAATAGTCAGAATATGTGAAAAAGCAAAAATTGAAAAGTTCCACTTCCACCAATTAAGGTCAACAGATACAACAATGCTTTTTGAATTAGGTATACCTATTGAGGATATCAGTAAGTATTTAGGCCACACCTCAATTAATACAACTAAAAAGCATTACTTAGAGCTGAATGATTCTAGAAAACAAAATATAAGTAACGTACTTCAAGAGCGTTTCTCTAAAGACTTTGATACAAAATAAAAGAGCCCTGTACAGGGCTCATATCTTGTTAAAACTGGTGCCGCCTAAAGGAATCGAACCTTCAACCTACTGATTACAAATCAGTTGCTCTGCCAGTTGAGCTAAAGCGGCATGGGTTTGCTAATGGTGGACGCTACAGGGATCGAACCTGTGACCTCTTCCGTGTGAAGGAAACGCTCTCCCTACTGAGCTAAGTGTCCGCGCAAGAGTTAATATATCAAAACATAAACAATAATGCAACATTTTTTTGAAAAAAATACAAAAATAGTTGATGACTGCATATCTTGATTTAATTGTTTAAGCGATTTTAGGTTTTAACTTTAGTATTTAATAAATAATTATATTCATATTTTGTAATCAATTATATTTTTTATTTAATGCTCAGTTCATGAAAGAAAAACGTTCAAATAATGCTTAAAACATAGCAAATGCACACAAAACGAGCGTATAAGTTAAATTAATGTGCATATTTACAATTTAAATGCGCAAAATATTGCATTTTTGTGAATATATTATTAAAATAGCAACGTAATCAATGAGAAAGCGAGGAAAATATATGAGCGAAAAATTAGTTGTTCAAGATGAACAAAGCTTAAATGAATTGATTGAAAGAGTTAGAGAAGCTCAAAAGAAATATGCTACATATTCCCAAGAACAAGTAGATAAGATTTTTAGAGCTGCAGCAATGGCTGCTGATAAAGCAAGAATTCCACTTGCTAAAGAAGCTGTTGAAGAAACAGGCATGGGAATTATTGAAGATAAAGTTATAAAGAATCACTTTGCTTCAGAATATATATTTAATAAGTATAGAGAAGCAAAAACTTGTGACGTTATTGAACACAACGAAGATATGGGATATGAAAAATTAGCTGAACCTATTGGTGTCGTTGCAGCTATCGTTCCAACAACAAACCCAACATCTACAGCAATTTTCAAAGCTTTAATTTGTTTAAAGACAAGAAATGGATGTATTTTTTCACCTCACCCAAGAGCTAAACAAAGCACAATTGATGCAGCAAAGACAATTTTAGATGCAGCTGTAGCAGCAGGTGCACCAGAAGATATTATTGGATGGATCGATGTTCCAAGCGTTCAATTATCAGGTGCATTAATGCATGAAGCTGATATAATTTTGGCTACTGGTGGACCAGGTATGGTTAAAGCTGCGTATTCATCAGGTAAACCTGCTATTGGTGTTGGTCCGGGTAATACACCAGCTATTATTACTGATAGTGCAGATATAAAAATGGCTGCAGCTTCAATAATTCATTCCAAAACATTTGATAATGGTATGATTTGTGCTTCTGAGCAATCTGTAATTGTCATGAAGGAAGTATATGATGAATTTAAAGCTGAACTTGTTAAGAGAGGCGCTTATATCTTAAAAGATAATGAAATTGATAGTGTTAGAAAGACTATATTAATTAATGGCTCACTTAACGCAAAGATTGTTGGACAAAAGGCAACTAAGATTGCTGAAATGTCAGGCATAAAAGTTCCAGAAAATTCAAGAGTATTAGTTGGTGAAGTTACAAGTGTAGATTTCTCAGAAGAATTCGCTCATGAAAAATTATCACCAGTATTAGCAATGTATAAAGCTGAAACATTTGAAGATGCATTGGCTAAAGCTACAAAGTTAGTTACTGATGGTGGCTATGGTCACACTTCAGTTATTTATTTAAATGAAGTTAGTGATAAAGAAAGATTATCCGTTTTCGAAAACACAATGAAGACATGCCGTATTTTAGTCAACACACCAGCATCTCAAGGTGGTATTGGTGACATTTATAACTTTATGTTAACACCATCTTTAACATTAGGATGTGGTTCATGGGGCGGAAACTCTGTTTCAGAAAACGTTGGTTTAAAACATTTGCTTAATATTAAGACTGTCGCTATCAGGAGAGAAAATATGTTATGGTTTAGAGTTCCAGAAAAGTTATTCTTCAAACGTGGATGTTTAAGAACAGCTTTAACAGAATTAAAAGATGAATACAATAAAAAGAGAGCATTTATTGTTACAGATAAATTCCTTTACGAAAGTGGATTTACAAATAAAATTACTGATAGATTAACTGAATTAGGAATCGTCAGTGAGGTTTATAGTAAAGTTGCACCAGATCCAACACTTGCTTGTGCAAGAGAAGGTGCTAAATTAATGGAAGACTTTAGACCAGATGTCATTATAGCTATCGGTGGTGGATCTCCAATGGATGCCGCAAAGATTATGTGGGTCTTATATGAACACCCAGAAGCAAATTTTGAAGATATGGCTGCTGACTTTATGGATATTCGTAAGAGAATTTATAAATTCCCACATATGGGTGGAAAAGCTTTCTTCGTCGCTATTCCTACTACAGCAGGTACAGGTAGTGAAGTTACTCCATTTGCAATTATTACTGATGAAAGAGATGGAACAAAATATCCATTAGCTGATTATGAACTTTTACCAAAGATGGCTATTGTCGATGCTGATTTAATGATGAATATTCCAAAGGGCTTAACAAAAGCCTCTGGTATTGATGCATTAGTTCACTCAATTGAAGCAATTGGTTCAACAATGGCTACTGATTTCTCTGATGGTATGGCATATAAAGCTATTCAATTAATTTTCAAATATTTACCAAGAGCTTACAAAAACGGTGCTAATGATCCTGAAGCTAGAGAAGGTATGGCTAACGCTGCTACAATTGCAGGTATTGCCTTTGCAAATGCTTTCTTAGGAATCTGCCACTCAATGGGACATAAGTTAGGTAGCTATCACCACATTCCACATGGAATTGCTGTTTCATTAGTCTTAAATGAAGTTATGAAATTTAACAGTGCAGAAAACCCAACAAAGATGGGAACTTTCCCTCAATATGAATATCCACAATCATTAAGAAGATACGCACATATTGCTGAAGTTTTAGGATTATCAGGAAAAGATGATGAAGCTAAATTAAAGGCTTTATTAAAAGCTATAACTGATTTAAAGGTTGAATGTGATATTCCTTTAACAATTAAGGATGCTGGCGTTGATGAAAAAGCCTTCTTAGAATCTCTTGATCAAATGTCAGTAGATGCATTTAACGATCAATGTACAGGTGCTAACCCACGTTATCCTTTAATTTCTGAAATAAAAGAATTATATTTAAAGTGTTACTATGGTAAATAAGAAGGAGAACAAAAATGAAACTTATTGCTGAACGTCGTAATAAAAAAATTTATAAAGATGGAAATACATTAGTTAAAGTATTTAATCATGAATTAACTCCAAAAGCAGATGTTCTTGCTGAAGCAACAAATTATGCTAGAGTTGAAATGACAGGATTAAATATGCCTCATGTTACTCAAGTTAGCAAAACAGAAACAGAAGATTGGTCTATTGCAACTGATTATATCGAAGGAAAAACTCTTCAAGAATTAATTGAAGAAGATAAAGCTAATAAAGGCGCATACATTTCAAAGTTTGTTGAATTACAAATGGAAATTCACTCTAAGAATTGTCCTCAACTTCCAAAAATGAAAGATAAACTTAATAGTAGAATTTCTATGTCAGGATTAGATGCAACTACAAGATATGAATTGCATATGAGACTTGAAAATATGCCTAGACACTTAAAACTTTGCCATGGTGATTTTAACCCTTCAAACGTTATTCTTGGAAACGATGGTAAATATTATATTCTCGACTGGGCTCATGCAACTCAAGGTAATGCTTCTTGTGATGCTGCAATTACATATTTAGACTTCTTACTTGCTGGAGATAACGATGGCGCAGAAATGTATTTAAACGAATTCTGCAAAAAGACTGATACAGCAAAACAATATGTTCAAAAATGGATTGCAATTGCTGCTGCAACTCAATCTGTTAAAGGTGGTCAGGCTGAGAAAGATTTCTTACTCAAACTTGTCGACGTCGTTGAATACGAATAAAATTTATTTAACTAAAAAAGGTAGAAAACATAAAAACAAATGTTTTCTACCTTTTCTTTATTTTATGTCGTATGTATAAACGTTTTTACTTGGATAAATGTTTCCTAACTTATATTTTTTGGAGGCGGATTCAAAGTTAATATAAATCTTTCCATTGTGATAGTCTAAATCTTCTGTCATTGGCATAACAGCGATATCTTGTAATAGATTACCTTTGTCTAAGTAATAGTGATTATCTTTTGGTGATTGAGTCTCAAATACGTTGTCGTAAATTAATAATTGTGAATTTACTATAGCGTAAGAAATTGATAAAGCTATTTTTCCACTATCAGTAATACAAAATCCTTGAACTTTTTTAGGAATAGATATTTTAACGCTACTAGTTTCGGAGATGCCGTTTGTTTTAGTGCTATCGTAATCAAAACCTTCAACTATAGCTTTAAACTCTTCACCATTATATGTGTAATGATTAGATTCTGCTGTTTCATATTTTCCTTTCATATAGAATTCACCGACCCAAAGCTTATCTTGACCGGCAAAAACGAATGATGCTTCATTATTAACTTTTAATCTGGAATCTATAGTTACTACAGATTCATTTTCAGCATTAATTAATCTTTCTTTATTAATTGTTAATATTTCTTGATCGTTGCTTAAATAAACATAATTATCTTTAACTGCAATACCACCTATATGTCCTTTAAATATAGAGCTATCTTCATTAGCTAGATTAATAAGTTTTGAAGATTGATTGTTATAGTCGTAAATATATATTCTCGAAGCTTCTTTTGTAGTCATATATCCACTAAAGAAATACATATTTGTATCTTTGTCGTAATCTAGGCCTTGTGGGCAATAGTTAGCATCTAAGCCTTGTATTTTTACATCAGTCTTTTGGCCATTTTTGTAAAAATCATCGTACATTGCTCCTCTAAATAATACTAACAAAATTAATGTGATAACTATTAGAGTGATAAGTGATGTGAAAAAAATTCCAATACCTTTAAAAATGTTTTTTACTATCTTCATTATTTGTTCCTCCAGGAGTAGTATTCAATGTCTCTTTGAACATCGACAAATTCCTCATCGTTTTTGATTAAGACAAATTCTGAATTTTCAAAAATACTTTTGAAATCGTTTAATGATAAAGCAAGTCCAAGATTATTATTCTTCATAATTACTTTTTCACCTTTTTTGATAAATATAGTTTTTTTATTTTGAATAATACTAGATAGAATTAACCCTCGATCTAGTTTTTCTAGCGCTTCTTCAAAAGTGAGAATCTTATCAAAGTCTTCCATTACTTACTCCTTAATATGTATTATAATTATACAACAAGTTTATTTTATAAATAAATAGGAGATAAATATGCTTGAGTTAATTAAACCATCAATCAAACTTAAAGATCAAATAGAAAAATATAAAATAGATTTTTTAAATTCTAATGAAATATGCGCTGGCTCATCTGAACTTATGTCAATGGATATAGTTTCTGCTTGGTTAAAATATCTTAAAACATTAGAATCAAAGGACACATGTCCAGAAGGCTTAGTTCCATGTGTTCAATATTGCTTATTAGATACTTCGACAAACGAATTAATTAGTTTAGCTAATATTAGATTGGAATTAAACGATTATTTATATAAATATGGTGGTAATATTGGCTATAGTATTTCCCCAAGTAAAAGAAAACAAGGATATGGTACTATTCAGTTAAAGTTAGTTTTAAATGAATGTAAGAATTTAAATATTAATCAAGTATTGATAACTTGCATAGAAGAAAATATTGCTAGTAGAAAAGTAATAGAAAAGTGTGGAGGAGTATTTCAAAACGCTGTCGAAAATAATGGTAAATTAATTCGAAGATATATGATTAAAATTTAATAATAAGTATCAATATATTTTAAAATAGATTTAGCCATTTGATTTGCAATTAGAGCTTTATTTTCAACAATAAATTTTGCTTCTTTTAAATTATCGTGAAATGCAAATTCAATTAAGGCGACATGATCAGCTTTTACATTTTTAATTTCGTATAAATGTGTACCGTCTTTAACGCCACGGCGTTTAAAATTTCCAAGTTCCAAAAAACTTTCATACATTGTTGTGGCAAAAGTTTTATTTGAACCTTTAGTATATATTTCTGTTCCTTGTCCACCACCTGCATTTGAATGTAATGCAAAGTGGATGTGTCTCTTTCTTGAATTGCTTTGATTAACAGATTGAGATAAAGAAAGTCCATTTTTGGCAATATTAGCTTCAATATCAATATAACTTACCAACTTTAATTCTTTATACATTAATTCTGCTATATCTCTCATATTTTCAGCTTCAGAACCAAGATTGTTTATGTACATATTTTTTGTTTGAACTGATGGATTTAAATATATAGATAATTTTTCTCTTGATGTAGGTTTTGAAGTTGAACTGCTACTACTAATAATTTGTGGTGAAGAAATTGATGTGTTAAATTCTATTGATGATTCAAGTGTAGATGTAGTATATATTAAGTCAGATGATGAACTGATATTTATATCGCTTGATGAATTATTTTTAGACACACAAGATGCGTTAAATAGAAGCAATCCTATTGTTACTATAAACGTTGTCGCTTTAAATTTCATTAGTTATTCACGTCCTTTCTTTGTTGGATTGTAACAAAAAAAGGTTGGATAACCAACCTGTTTATACAAAAATGTGCTATCGCCTAGATATTTAATAATTTCATTAATTTTGCAAAGGCATTTGCTCGGTGTGATATTTTGTTTTTATCTTTTTCAGGCATTTCTCCAAAAGTTTTGTTATAGCCATCAGGCATAAAAATAGGATCGTATCCAAATCCGTTTGTTCCGTGTGGTTCGACTATTTTTCCTTTCACTTCTCCTTCACAAATTATTGGATCTTTTTTATAGTTAAGTAGAACTATCGAGCAGTGAAATTTTGCTTCTGAATTTAGACATTTATCGGAAATTTGATTTAACGAATCTATTGTTTCTAAGTAACGATGAGAATATATTCCTGGGAATTGCTCTCCTAAAGCTTTAATTTCTATACCAGCGTCATCAGCCAAAACAATCATATTTGTTTGGCTTGCAATAGCATTAGCTTTTATCATTGAATTTTCTGCATAAGTCTTTCCATCTTCAATAGGATCAGAATATATATTTAACTCTTTTGGAAGGATAAATTTAATGTCTGCTGAGTATTCCTTGGCTAAATCGATATATTCTTGTCTTTTACCAGGATTATTTGTTGCTAATAATATTTCCATAGTGTCTCTCTTTCATCAATAAATAGTGTAACATATATGCGTGATAATTCATATGATAATCAATAAGTAAAACTTATATTAATATATGGTTCAATAAGTGGCTAAAATCTTGATTTATAATAACTGTTTTGTTAAAATACAACATGTTAAGGAGGTAAATCCCCATGGCAAAATGTAACGTAAATAAAGATTTATGCATCTCCTGCGGTATGTGTACAGCTATTGCTGCTAGCGCATTCGCTTTCGGTGATGATGGAAAAGCTGAATGCATCTTAGATGATGCTGAAGTTACTGCCGATGTTGAAGATTCTGTTCAAGAAGCTGCTACTTCTTGCCCAGTTCAAGCCATCGAAGTCGCTTAATAACTTTTAATAAGTTAGATCTTAATTGCTCCCAAATAATTAAGGGGGCTTTTTTATTTATAATAAAAAACTTATAGAAACCTTTAATAGTCTCTATAAGTTCTTTTAGTTATGAAAAGGGGAGAATTAGCTATTTGATTGAGTTTTATTTGATTCTTCTGAATTTATAACGACATTATTATCTATTGATTCAGAATCTGTATTTGTCTTTTCTTTTTTCTTTAATGTAACAATACTTCCAGAGAAATACTCTTTAAATCTCTTATCTGTTTTTAATAGATGGAAGATGACTCTATTAAATATAATTTCATAAAATGCGCAAACAATTAATCCTTTTAAGAAATTAAATGGCAAATATATATAAGCAATTACGACTGCATAACCACCTTTTACGTTAATTCCAACACTTGTAAAATCATAGTTCCAAGCATCGATGAATGTCGCAGGTTTGCCTAAGATAAATGTTGGAGTAAAGAACAAGAAGTTCATTATTGTTAAAGCTACTGCAACAATTGAACAAGTAATTGCATAACTTGCAATTCTTCCTTTAATTCCTTTTTTGAATAAATGGAAAACTTTACTTGTTAAGAATATTCCTAAGCAATACATAAGTGAAGTAAACAAGGCTGTAAGTTGACCTACAGCGATAGCTCCATTAGGCCCAAAAACAAGTATGTTAATTATAGTTTTTAATATTGCTATTGTTATAGCACCTTGAAACCCATATAGGGCATACCCAATTAAAATAACTGTATCGCTTGGCTCAAGTTCAAGCCATGGTGCTAATGGATACGGCATATATTTGCCTAATAACATCAATACAATACCAAGAGCGCTTAGTACTGCTAAATTAGCAATTTTAACTACTGATTTATTTCTCATAATAACTCTTTCTATGAAAAAAGTCCCTAAAGATATATTCTTCAGGGACACAATTAAAAACGCAAAATTAGGTTCACTTCTTTCATCCAGCCTTTACTGTCGCCTTAGGAATTGCACCTAATCATGCTCAACTAGAGCTCGCGGGGTATACCGCCGAGTGGGAATTTCACCCAACCCTGAAGTATAAATATTTTTACACAATACTTATGTTTTGTCAATAGGTTACTTTTTTGTTACTGTATGTTTATTATTAACCTTATTTTTTAAACATTGATTTTTAATTTTGGTAATTTCTGATAAAGGAATTTCTCTATATTCACCACGTCTCATACCTTCAATTCCAATATTACCGACAAGTTTTCTTTCAAGATCAATTACAGGATGTCCGACATATTGAAGCATTCTTCTTACTTCACGTTTTTTACCTTCGTGAATAATTAATTCAACAATAGATGTATCATCATCAAAGACCATAACTTCTTTAATTTTGGCTGGTGCAGTCAATCCATCTTCTAATTCGACACCTTGTTCAAGCATCTTCTTTTGTGCTTCTGTTAATCTACCTTCTATTTTAGCTCTGTAGGTTTTATCTAAGGAACTTGATGGGTGCATGACTAAATTAGCAAATTCACCATCGTTTGTTAGTAAGATTGCTCCATGGGTATTAATATCTAGTCTTCCAACTGGAAATAGACGACCATATTTTGGTGGCATTAAGTCTAAAACAGTTTTTCTACCTCTATCATCAGCTGCAGTAGTGATTACTCCAGTAGGTTTATTTAATACAATATATGTATACGTATCTTGCTTTTTTGATACTTCTTTTCCATCGATAGTAATTTTTACATCTATTGGAAATTTCATTCCAAGTTGATCGACGGTTTTTCCATTAACATTAACTCTTCCATCAGATATATATTCTTCAGCTTTTCTACGACTGCAAAAACCTCTATCAGCAATTATTTTTTGTAATCTTTGTTCTTCCATATTTTGATTTCCTTTTCTTAGCTATTATACTTTAGAAAAGAAACTTAGTGAAGAAAAATTAAAGATAAAATTATTCCCATTCCCATCCCAGCTACATCTGCAATTAAACCTACTTTTAAAGCATGTTTCCATTTAGTTATTTGAACTGTAGAAAAATAAAGAGACAATACATATAAAGTTGTATCGGTTGAGCCTTGAATTGTCGAGGCAATTTTGCAAGATTGTGAGTCAGCATTAACACTACAAACGTTATTTAAAACTGCTAGTGAAGCACTGCCTGAAATAGGTCTAAAAAATAACATAGGTGTTATATCAGCTATTATTGAAGCTTTTTTTAAGAAAGCAGATAAAAAGAAAGCTATGTCATCAATCAACCCTGAAGCTTCTAACATTGAAATTGCTAAAAGCATTGCCATTACTGATGGAAAAACTTCAACGAATAAACTTAATCCGTCTTTGCATCCTCTCGTAAACGAATTATATGGCTTTTTCTTCTTTATTAAGGATAGAAATAACGCTATTACTACTACTCCAGCAATTAGCCACAAAGATAATTTAGATATCATTTTTTATTTTTCCTTAGCCTTTTATTTCGATAGTAAACATCAAAAAGTAATCCAACTATGCATGCAAATAATGTTGATATAATTCCACAGATAACAAAGTCGGCAGGATTTATCGCACCATATTGTTGCCTAATTGCAATTACGGATGTAGGAATTATTGTTACTCCAGCTGTGTTTAAAACTAAAAAAGTAACCATCGCATCACTTGCTACTCCTTCTTCTTCATCACTCAATAATTTGAGTCTTTTCATTGCTTTTAAACCACTAGGAGTTGCGGCAAAGCCTAAGCCTAACATATTTGCTGCTATGTTAGTCGATATTAATTCACGTGCTTCTTTATCTTTCATTTGAGGCATAATTAAATCTAATAAAGGTGTTAATAGTTTGCTTATAAACTGAATTGCTCCGCAGTCAGCTAATATATACATTATTCCGTTCCAAAACACTGCAGAAAAAACTAATGTACAAACAAGCTCTAAACCCTTTTGTGGCAATGATAAAATTATAGTTGCCATTGTATCGAATCTTTTTGTAATTATTCCGTATAAAAAAGAAATTAACAAAATACCTAACCATATTTTATTCATATAAGTTTACCTTTATACGTTCTCCATCATCTGTAATATATTCCATATATAAAAGTTGACCAGAAGAAGAGAATTTATATAATTTAATTCCATTTTTAAATTTTTCTATTGGAACAACAATTCCAATCCTCTTTTTACTTTCAATTTTATAATCGTATATTTGATTTATACCTGGCTTTAAGAATTCTATAAAAGCCAATCTAGAAAAGTATTTTTCGTACATATTTTTATGAAATTCGAAGTCGTTTCCGCAATTTAATGTGCACATAGCTATTTTTAGGCCATTTTTAGTCGCTCCTGATACAAAAGTTCTCTTGGCTTTATATGTATATCCTGTTTTTCCACCATCTGTGTATTCGTACATTTTTAACAATTTATTTTTGTTTATCCACGTGTTTATATGTTTGCAAGAATAAGACTGAGTTTTTGAAATTTTACTAAACCAAACATTTTCTAGTGCATAAGACATTAAAACAGCCATATCATAAGCAGTAGACAAGTTACCTATCTCGTCTATATCTAATCCACTTGCATTTGTAAATTTAGTATTTTTCATTCCAATTTCAGAAGCTTTAGAATTCATTTTTTTAACAAATCCATCGATGGATCCACCAATATAGGTTGCGATTGTGTAAGCTGCATCATTTCCACTTCTCAACATTAAACCATAACACAAATCTAACAAGGATAACTTTTCATTTTCTTGAATATAAATGGAACTACCAATTTGCTTTGTTGCTTCATTAGGTGCTACTATAACATCAAATATTCTATTACTTTCTAAAGCGATAATGCATGTCATTACTTTTGATATGCTTGCAACTGATCTAACTTTATGTATATTTTTCCCTTCTAGTACTTCTAGATTATCTCTATTAATAATGACATAACATTCTGAAAAATATGTTTTGTTTGAATTATCTATTGTTTTAGTGTTTTTTAAAGTTGCTAAAGATAATAAGGATAAGAATATAATAAAAATTTTTTTCAAAGTTACTCACCTCATA
>ERZ779737.417-NODE-417-length-40563-cov-8.105979_pt1 | contig 40563 bp, 53 predicted proteins | sample MGYA00511889_ERZ779737 | MGnify/ENA primary metagenome ERZ779737 (study PRJEB29588, sample SAMEA2163575) | human gut metagenome | biome: human gut; feature: human-associated habitat; material: faeces | place: Denmark | collected 2008/2010 ... | reverse complement strand
AAGGAAAAATCAATCTAATGAAATTAATAATTCCTTAAGATTGATTATACGTGATTAAAATGTTATCATTACGTTCAAATCTTGCTTTAAAAGATTTATCACAAGGTTCTAGAATAGCATTTATTAGATATCATAGAGGGATGACACAACACGAGGTTGCAGATATGTTGGGAGTTAAACATGATAATAAAAGGAGAATAATGACTAGATATGAGAAAGGTCAAAGAAACCCCAAAGAAGACAGAACTAGAGAAATAGCAAAAATACTAAATGTAAGCTATAGTTCAATTAAGCAATATGATTTTAAAGATATAAATGATATTTTTTATATATTAATGTGGATGGAAGAATTATATCCAAATTTTGGATTTAAAATGGATCTTCCGAATAATAATAAGTTTAATAATGCATTACTAGAATGGAATAACATGAGAATAATGAAAAATAATAAATCAATCACATATGAGCAATATCTAAATTGGAAGTTGTCGTATGAAATTGATGATTGCAGGTAGAAATACCTGCTTTTTTTATGCAAGAAAGGAATGATAATTATGCCAATAATGAAGAAAAAAGTTTATGAAAACTTTACCATAGTAGATAACTATTATATTGATGATATTGAATGTAAACCAGAATGTATGGGCTACTTAACTTATATGTTAAGAAAACCAGAGAATTGGAATTTTACATTTAAAAGTATTATGAAGGACTTAGGAGTTGGAGAAAGAAATGTTAGAACTAACATACAAAGATTAGAAGCTCTAAAATACATCAAAAGAGAACGTTCTAGAGATGAAAATGGTAACTTTATATGGATTTACTATATTTATAATAAACCATACGATTTGGACCTTAATAAAGAGAATTCACCATATGTACGCAATGGACATGTGGATGGTGAACATATCCAAACCGACCAGATAATAATAAATACTAATAATAGTAAAGATAAAATAGATAAAACAGCAGAAGCTGAAATAATACCAGATGAAATTAGTCATAATAAATTAACAGAAGAATTAATAAATTTAAAATATATTGATGAGAAGGACCAAATGAGTCCTTTTTATTTTGATAATTTATTCAATAAATATTTGTTAGAAGGGAAAAAATATGTCGAATTATTTAGTGGAATTCATTACATAGTACCAAGAGTAATATCTAATGGATTTAAAGATGAAAATGGGAATGATATTAAAAATAGATTTGCATATTTTAAAAGTGCCTTAGAATCAAATTTTTCTAAACTAGAAAATTTAGGAAAAGACTTATATCCAGATGATGATAGTTTATGGAAAGATTTTGAAATATAGAGAGGAGGTGAATGTATGAATAAATGTGAAGTAATAGCGATTGCAAATCAAAAAGGCGGTGTTGGAAAAACCACCACAACATTTAATTTAGGAGTTGCTTTAGCTAGTAGTGGAAGAAGAGTTCTATTAGTAGATGCAGATCCACAAGGAGATTTAACAACGTACATGGGATGGCATAATGCTGATAACTTACCAATAACACTTTCAACTCTTATGGCTAGAAGTATTAATGATTTAGATATTAATTCTAATGAAGCTATATTACACCATAATGAAAATGTTGACTTAATTCCTACTAATTTAGAACTAGCTTCAATGGAAATCAGTTTAGTTAATGCTATGAGTAGAGAATATACCATGAGAAACTGTATTGATGAATTAAAACCAAAATACGATTTTATTTTAATTGATTGTATGCCTAGCTTAGGAATGATAACGATAAATGCGTTAGCAAGTGCTGACAAAGTAATAATTCCAGTACAGTCGGAATTTTTAGCTGCAAAAGGAATGAACCATTTAATGAATACTATATTAAAAGTAAAAAAGAATATCAATCCTAGTTTAGATGTTGCAGGAATAGTATTAACAATTGTAGATGGTAGAAGAAATTTATCTAAAGAAATTAGTGAAGAATTAAAGGAATCATATGGGAAAGTATTTAAGTTATATGATACTCAAATTCCAAGAGCAGTTAAAGCAGCAGAGTCATCTAGAATGGGTGAAAGTATTATCTCATATGACAAAAATAGTAATGTAGCAAAAAGCTATATTGAATTAGCAAAGGAGGTGTTAAGTGATGAACGAATCTCAAACAAAACAAAAGATTCCAATGAGCTTCAATCTAGATGACTTCTATACAACTCAAGAACAAAGAGATGATGAAAAAAAAGAAAAAATAGAAGAAGTAAATATTTCATTAATTGATAATTTTAAAAATCATCCATTTAAAGTATTAGATAACGAAGAAATGAGAACTCTTGAAAATAGTATTCAAAGCAATGGGTTAATGGAAGCGGTTATATTAAGACCTAAACAGGATGGAAGATTTGAAATGATTTCTGGCCATAGAAGATTGATGGCTTGTAAAAACTTAGGATTAGAAACTATTCCAAGTAGAATTAGAGATTTAACAGATGATGAAGCAATAATTTATATGGTTGATAGTAATCTTCATAGAGAGAAACTGTTGCCATCAGAAAAGGCGTATGCTTATAAAATGAAGTATGAAGCATTAAGGCATCAAGGTACTTCGTTACCACAGGACTCAACTTTGCGACCAGTGGTCACGAAGTTTAGATCTGATGATATATTAGGAGAAGAACATGGAGAAAGCGGTAGACAGGTTCAACGTTATATTAGATTAACTAATTTAATACCAAAATTATTACAAATGGTAGACAATACTGAATTAAAAGAATCACCATCAATTGCCTTAAGGCCAGCTGTTGAATTGTCATTTCTTACAAAAGAAGAACAGAAAATGTTAGCAGAATATATTGAATGTAATTTAGTTACACCTAGTTTAGAACAAGCAATCAAGCTGAAAGAATTAAGCCGAGGAGGAATATTAAGAGAAGAGAATATTGAAAATCTATTAGATGTACCAAAGGCTAATCAAATTCAAAAATTTAAAATTAATGAAGAGAAACTCTTCAATGTAGTTCCTAAAAACATTGAAAGAGATAAGTTAGAGGACTTTGTTATTAAAGCATGTGAATTTTATTCAAAGCATTTAAAAAACAAAGATAGAGAAAGATAGGTGATAGGAATGACATAATAGTAAATAATACCTCATTTATACATTTGCATTATTTGAGACAACTCATATAATGCTAGGTAGAAAGGGATGATATCGTGAAAAAGAAAATTTTAATTGCTATACTAGCAGTAACAGTAGTTGTATTTTTTTCAGGATGTATTATTTTTAAAGATGAAATTGGGAAAGTAAAGCACTTAATTTATCCAATCAGTAAAAAATATGAAGAAAAAAATACAAACAATGATAATGAAAAAATAAATAAAAAGGGCAAAGAAAGTACTTCTGGACAAGTTGTCAAGAAGCAAGATGCAAAAGAAGAACCTAAAGTTAAAGAAGAACAAAAAGAAATAACTGTTTCTAAAAACGAAACAGTAAAAACAAATTCAAATAATACATCAGAAAGTTCTAAAAGTACGCCTAAGAATAACACCTCATCAAATTCAAATAATAATGGAAATGTTAATTCTAGTGGTAATGTTAAACAAGAAGAAAAGCCAGTTGTAGTTCAAAAACAACCATGGGAAGAATTAGGATTAACTGAAGATCAATATAAGAATCAACCTATGTATTCTTGGGAAGAAGTTGATTTTAAAACTAAAGATGAATGTATGAATTATGGAAATGAACATGCAGAATATGGATTTGAATGTTCTGAAGTAACAAGTTGGACAAGAAGTCTCGGATGGGACTATAAAATATTTTAAAAAAATAGATAGGATGCGTTAAGCATCTTTTTTTATTGGAGGGATAATAATGAAAAGAAAAATAACAGGACTATTGTTACTATTAATTACAATAGTCGGTGTAGTTTTTGGCATAACAAAAGTTAATGCTGAAACTTACCAAGGAACAATAAAAGAGGGAGCTTGGATTCCTGGATATTGGATAAGTAAAAAGAATGGAAGTACAATAAGCTATCATCAAGCTAGATGGCTTAATAATTCAGAAGGAGAAGCAATTTATTGTATTCAACCATATGTAGGAATTGTAGATGGAACAACATATACAATTACAAATGAAGATATGCAAATACTTGCAGGATTATCACAAGACCAATGGCAAATGGTAACAAGATTAGCATATTATGGTTATGGTTATAACGAGAATGGATATAATCATAGCGATGCAAAATGGTACGTTGCTACTCAAATGTTAATTTGGAGGACAGTTGATCCAGCAAGAGCAAATGATATGTATTTTACTAACGGATTAAATGGAACAAGAAATGATAGTGTTTTAGTTAGTGAAATGAATGAAGTAAAAGCACTTGCAGATTCACATGCAGCTAGACCAAATTTAAATGTACCTAGTGAAGCAATAATTGGTAATCAATTTAATGTTTCAGATAGTAATGGAGTATTAAATAAGTTTAGAGTAACTAATGTAACTGGTGGAACTGCTAGTATTAATAACAATACTTTATATGTTAATCCAACAGAAGTAGGAGATATGAAAATAACATTATCTCGTGAAGCTAATATGGCTCATAAAACAATTTATTTATACTTTGCTACTTCATCTCAAAACTTAATGAGAAGAGGAGACTTAGATCCAATTAACATTAATCTAAATGTTAAAGTTTTAGGTGGTAAAGTAACAATCAATAAAGAAGATAAAGTTACAAAAGAACCACAAGGTGAAGCTACTTTAAAAGGTGCTACTTATGGAATTTATGATGAAACTGGAACATTAATAGAAAAAATCACTACTGGTGATGATGGAAAAGTTACATCAGGATATCTTCCAAAATTAGGTAAGTTCTACTTACAAGAAATATCTCCAAGTGAGGGATATAAATTAGATAATACAAAATATGATTTTGAAATTACTAAAGACAGTTTAGAACCATCTGTAACTGTTAAAGAAGAGGTAATTGAGAATCATTTTAATTATGTAAAAGTATATGCTAGTGATGAAACAGGAGTTATGACTCCAGAAGAAAATGTTGATTTCGCAGTATATAACAAAAATAATGAATTAGTTATGAATTTAACTACTGATAAAGATGGAATTATTAATTTCAAATTACCTTATGGAACATATACATTAAGACAAATGACTTCTCCAAAAACACATAAGAAAATGGATGATTTAACTTTAACAGTAAAAGAAGCTGATGTAAAAATAAATAAAGTTATTTCCAATGGAGAATATAAAGCAAAACTTAGAGTAGTTAAAATTGATAAAGAAACTAAAGAAGTAATTAAAAGAGCTGGAATTAAATTCAAAATATTAGATACTAAAACAAATGAATATGTATGTCAAACAACATCATATCCAAAAGCTACTATTTGTGAATTTGAAACAGATAAAAATGGTGAATTTATAACTCCATTTGTACTTAATAGTGGAACATATAAATTAGAAGAAGTTGATCAAAAAATAGATGGTTATTTATGGAATAAAGAATCTCATAAATTTACAATTGATGAGGATGCTAATTTAAGAACTGATTCTGAATATGGAGTAATATTTGATACTGATTTTGAAAATCAAAGAGTTAAAGGTGAAATAAAGATTGAAAAAGTTGGTAACAATGTTCAAGTTGCAGAAGAAGGATTAATATTATTCCAAGAACCATTAGAAGGTATTAAGTTCTGTGTATTTACTAAAGATGGTAAAGAAGTTAAATGCGGAACTACTGATAAAGATGGTCTATTAACATTTAAAGATATAGAATTAGGAGAATACTATGTTCAAGAAATTGAAACATTAGAAAACTATGTTTTAGATCAAACAAAACATGAAATAACTCTTAAATATAAAGATCAATATACTCCAGTTATTACTTATGAAACTATATTAGAGAATCATGTTCCAACTGGTAAATTAGAGTTTACTAAAACAGATTTTTCAGAATCAAAAACATTACCAAATACTACAATTGAGATTTATTCAGAGAATGATATCTTAATTTATAGTGGTAAAACTGATGAAAATGGAAAAATAGTAATAGATAAATTACCTGTAGGTAAATTCTATATCTTAGAAAAAGAAGCCCCAGAAGGATACAAATTAAATGAAGAAAAAATGTGGTTTGAAATCAAAGAAGATGGAGAAGTTGTTAAAGCTACAATGAAAGATGAACAAATAATTGATGTACCTGATACTGAAAAAAATAAAGATTATAAAGAGTTAATCGGTGGTATAGCATTGATGTTAATCGGAACAGGAGTAGTTATATATGGAATCAAAAGAAACAAGAAAAATAAGTAAAAAAAATAAAAAGAGTAAAAGAAAGAGCTGGTTAATTGTAATCGGCTCTTTAATTATTCTTCTTGGAATATTTGATGTTAGTTTAATGTTTATTAAACCGGCTGTAAAACAAGAACAAGAAGAAAATGCTCTAAAAGATTTTTACATAAAAGAAGAGCAAAAAGTTGATAAAATTGATAAAACCACTTCTGAAGAAGTGAAAGAAGTATCTAAACCTAAAGTAAAATATGATTATATTGCAGTATTAAAAATACCTAAAATTAATTTAGAAAAAGGATTAGTTGCTAAAGATAGTAAATACAATAACATTAATTATGGAGTAGAAATATTAAAAGAATCTGATAGCCCAGATGTTATAAATGGAAATGTTATTTTAGCTGCTCATTCTGGTACTGCAAATATTTCTTATTTTAGAAATTTAGATAAAATTAATGTTGGTGATGAGGCAAGTATTATCTATAATGGAAAAACTTATAATTATAAATTTGTTAAGATTTATGATATAGAAAAGACTGGTAAAGCTGTTATTAAAAGAGATAATAATACTTCTACATTAACATTAGTTACATGCAGACATAATACTAATAAGCAAATTATCTTAATTGCAGAATTGTTAAAATAATAATTTGTGGTATATAATCCCTTATTAGAAGGAGGGGATTATAGTTGAAAGAACAAGAATGTTCAAATGAATATGTAGATACAACTAATAGAAAAAGATTATATTTTTATGCTGAATTATCTAAAATGTTAGTAATGTTCGATAGTTCTGATGATGAAGTAAATGATTTGATTTATAAGTTATATACGCTTAGTAATAGTTTAAGTGATATAGAACCTAGAAGAAAAAATATCGAATACGAACATGATACAAAAGAAGATAAGCAAGTAGATGAAAATACATTTATTAGAGAAAATGATTCTCATGATTTAAGAATATATACTATTATTGCTACCCTTCAAGAAGAATCTACATGGGCTATTAGAGATTCTTTATATGATATAACCGATAAGATTTATCATAAATTAGATAAGATAATTCATCCTGATTATAGACCAGGATTAGATTATGAAAGAGTTCGATACTATACAGAGGTTGAATATATAAGTAAAGAAGAACAAGAAAGAATAAAAGCAGAACATAATATAGATTTTAAAGAAGAAAATTGGAGAGCTTAATAGCTCTTTTTATTTGGAGGAAAGAATGGAAAGGGAAAAAATAATTAGAGAAAGGTTCAAGGTCTTTCAAACACTCATAGGAATAGGATATAACACAGACAAGAAAATACTTGATCTAAAAGTAGAGGAGTTAGTATTGAAGACCAATATGAATAGAAGTGACTTAGCAATTGCTATTGGATTAAAAAATGCTTTAGCAAATAGAAGACTAGTCACTTTTTTATGTGGATTAGAGGAGGTGGATTCAATTAGTAAATAATTATCTAAACAATTGGTAAAAACAAAAAATGAATAAAAAGGGAGAGTGATTTAAATGTTAAACCAAGTAGTTTTAGTAGGTAGATTAACAAGCGATTTAGAAGCAAAAGAATTAGAAGATGGAAAGAAAGTTACAAATATGACTTTAGCTATTCCAAGAAGTTTTAAAAATGCAGATGGAGAATATGAAACAGATTTTGTTGAATGTACTCTATGGAACAATATAGCAGAAAATACTGCTGAATATTGTAAAAAGGGAGACATTGTTGGAGTAAAAGGAAGATTACAAACTTCTAATTATGAGAAAGAAGATGGCTCAAAAGTATTTAAATTAGACGTAGTCGCTGAAAAAGTAACATTCTTAAGTTCTAGATCAAAAGATACACCTGAAAGAGAATAAATATAAAATGAGTCATGAAAGTGGCTCCTAATCATTATTTATAGAAGGAGGAATAATAATGAATAAATATTCTGTTTATATAAGTGGTAGAGTATCAAAAGTATATGAAGTAGAAGCAGATTCAAGAGAAGATGCAATGGTAGAAGCATTAGAGTTTTTTAATGAGTTTGCCTCAGAAAATTATACTGATAATGATGTAACATCACAAATTTTTACTGATGTAGAAGAACTTCCCATAGAAGAAGATAATAATACAGAAGTAGAGACTAATGAAGAATCAAAAGAAGAAAATACTACTGAATAGTAGTTTTTCTCTTTTACTAGCAAGTACTGAATTTGTCCGACACGACAGAATTCAAATCAATGGGGAAAGCCCCAATCCCCTAAGTTTTTGCAGGGAGGTTTTCAATGATAAGTAGAATGGTAAGAAAAACTGTTAGACTGACTGCAGAAGAAGAATATAAATTAAAGAAAATGTCTGAGATATCAGGATTAACAGAATCAGATATATTACGTTTGTTCTTTTATAATATTACAGTTATAAGAGAAAAACCATCTAAAGAATTAATCAATTCATTGAATAAGATAAATAACATTGGAAATAACATTAATCAAATTGCTAAACATGCTAATACTTTTGATGAGATAGAGTTCGATACACTTAAAGTTTATTTAACTAACTTGAATAGCTTAGTAAATGAAGTTAGAAATAAATATTTATAAATGGCATATTGCAAAATAAAAAGTGTTAAGAACAATCTTAAAAGAGTAATTGATTATGTAGCTAATAAAGATAAGACAGATGAAGATGTTTATTTAGAATTACATAAAGAATTGAATTATGTAGCAAATAATTCTAAAACAGAAAATAAAATATATGTTGATGGAATAAATTGTGATCCATCTAAAGCTAGAGAAGATTTTATAAAAATAAAAGAAAGATTCAATAAGAAAAAGGGTATAATTGCTTTTCATGCAATTGTATCTTATAAACCAGGAGAAACAACTCCAGATGAAGCTCATAGTGTTGGATTAGAAATTGTGAATCAAATGTGGGGAGACAGATTTCAAGTAGTAGTTGCTACACATTTAGATAGAGAACATCTTCATAATCATTTTATAATTAACTCTGTTTCGATGGTAGATGGGAAAAGATATTATGATACTAGAACCAGTTATGCCGAATTTCGAAGGCTTTGTAATCAAATATGCAAAGAACATAATTTAAGTTATATGGAAGAAAAGAAAACTAAATCAGGAATTAATTATTTAAATTATCAAAAGAAGTCAGATCAAAGTAATTATTCTAAACAAACAAAATCAGATGTCGATATGGCAATAGCTCTTGCTAATTCATATTCTGAATTCATAACTATATTGGAGAATATGAATTATGAAGTTACTGAAAGAGCAAATAAATTAAGTGTTAGAGATTTAGAATATAATCGAAATATTAGAATTGAAAGAAGATTTGGAGAAGACTATACAATTGATAATATAAAGAAACAAATTCTTGGATTATATCTTCCAGAAAAGAAAACATATTATAAAAATTATTTTCAAAAAGATAGCGTTATAGATAATTTATTTAAAATGAATTGTAAAGGGTTGGCAATGCGATATATAAAATATCTTAAATTATTAAATAACTATCCAACATATATTAAGAGAAACAGAGTTTCTTATTCAATGAGATTAGATGTTATGAAGATGGAAAGAATAAGTGAACAAACAATATTATTAGCGAATAATAATATTACATCAAAAGAAGACCTTATTAATTTATATAAATCAATTAAAGAAAAACTACATTATAACCCTGATAATAATGAGTTGAAGAATGAAATATTATTAATAAATGAAATAAGGCGAAGAGAAGAACTATTAGAAGATAATAGTAAAGAGAATAAAAAGGAAGTGGTGATATATGAACCAGTCAAGTGATGCTGCTGAACAAATTGTAAGAATGTCATTACAAGGTTTTGAAGTAGGAGCAAGAATCACAGGTAGCGGTGCGAAAGAAGTTGCAGCTTTACTTTTAGCCGTTATGAAAGATAAGAAAAAAACTGCAGGTAAAACTAACTTAGTTAATATGCTTAAATCTGGTAAGGAATTAAAAGTATTTTCTGTAAGACAAGAAGACTTTAAAAAGTTTACTGAAGAAGCTAAAAGATATGGAGTTCTATATACTGCTTTAATAAATAAAAAAGCAAAAGATGGAGTTACTGATATCTTAGTAAAAGCAGAAGATGCTTCAAAGATTAATAGAATTGTACAAAGATTCAACTTAGCTAGATTTGATGAAGTTGCTATTCGTGGTGAAATTCAAAAAACTAAGGAAATGAAATCCAAAGGAGTTAAACAAAAACCAATTGAAGACAAAATCAAAGAAGAACTTCATAAGAATCCAATCAAGAAAGAGGAACAATCAGTAAACCCCCATTTGGCAAAGACCGAAAAAAGCCCTCAGTCAAAGCCTTTCTTGAAAGAGCAAAAGAATTCAGACAAGGGTAGTAAGATTAAAGAAAGACCTTCTGTTAAAGAAAAGTTAGAAAAATATAAAGCAGAAGTTAAACTAAGAGATCAATCTGAGGTTAAGTCTGAAATTAAAAATAAAACTCCAAAGGATAAAACTAGATGAAAAAAGACATATTGAAAGTTATCGAAATAGATAAAGTTGAATATGGAATAATAATTAATGCATTAAATGAATTTAGAAACAAGCTTTTACGAGAAGGAGAAGATACTGAATTAGTAGATGAATTTATTATTAAAGTATTGGATGCTCTAGAAAACAAAAGATATGTTGATCGAGAAGGTAGGCTTGGAGCTAGATGAAGAAAAATAAAGACCAAAAGATTCTTTTTATAATTGGTCTTATTCCTGTAATATGGATTGCATTATTAATAGCTCCTTCCATTAGCGGAGGATTACCAACAATAATTAAGGATTTTCCAAAGGCAATGGAGAATCCTTTTTCTATTGTTTTGTGTTCTAACTCAATTAAAACTATTCTTATATTCATTGTTGCCTACATATTAGGAATTGGTATTTATTTATCAACTAAAAGGAATTATAGAAAAAGAGAAGAACATGGTAGTGCGAAATGGGGAGAAGCAAAAAATATAAATAAAAAATATGAGCAATTTCCTTACTCAACAAATAAGATACTTACTCAAAATGTATGTATTGGATATGATGGAAGAAAACATAGAAGAAATTTGAATACTTTAATAATTGGTGGATCTGGAGCAGGTAAAACTAGATTTTATGCTAAGCCAAATGTTATGCAAGCAAATACTTCATTAATAATATTAGATCCAAAAGGTGAGATAGCAAGAGATGAAGGGCACTTACTTGAAGAAAAAGGATACACAGTTAAAGTATTAGATTTAATAAATATGGAAAGAAGTCATTGTTATAATCCATTTGTTTATCTTCAAACAGATAATGATGTTCAAAGATTAGTAACTAACTTATTTAAGGCAACAACACCAAAAGGAAGTCAGTCGAATGATCCTTTCTGGGATACTGCTGCTAGTATGCTTTTATTAGCTTTAGTATTCTATTTATGGTATGAAGCTCCAGAAGAAGAACAAAACTTTCCTATGGTAATGGAAATGCTAAGAGCTGGAGAAGTTAGAGAAGATGATGATAGTTATGTTAGTCCACTAGATTTATTATTCAATCAATTAGAAGTTGAAGATAAGAATCATATAGCAGTTAAATACTATAGAGATTATAGAAGTGGTTCTGCAAAGACTTTAAAATCAATTCAAGTAACTTTAGCTTCAAGACTTGAAAAGTTTAATTTATCAAGTTTATCATCTTTAACACAAACAGATGAATTAGAGTTAGAAACAATTGGAGAAAAAAAGACTGCATTATTTGCAATCATTCCAGACAACGATACATCATTTAATTTTCTAGTAAGTATGTTATACACTCAATTGTTTCAACAATTATTCTATTGTGCAGATCATAAACATGGAGGAAGACTTCCGGTTCATGTTCATTTTTTAATGGATGAATTTGCTAACGTAAGTTTACCAGATGACTTTGATAAGATTTTATCTGTTATGAGATCTAGAGAAGTGTCTGTATCAATTATTTTACAGAATCTAGCACAATTAAAAGCATTATTCGAAAAACAATGGGAATCAATAGTAGGAAACTGTGATGAGTTTTTATATCTAGGAGGTAATGAGCAATCAACACATAAATATGTATCTGAATTATTAGGAAAAGAAACAATAGATTTAAATACATATGGAAAAAGCACAGGACATTCTGGAAACTATTCAACTAACTATCAATTAAATGGTAGAGAGCTACTTACACCAGACGAGGTGCGACTTTTAGATAATAAGTATGCAATTCTATTCATTAGAGGAGAAAGACCTGTAATGGACTTTAAATATGATGTTTTAAAGCATCCAAATGTAGAATTATCTGGAGATGGAAAAGCAAAACCTTATATTCATGGTGAAGTTACAGAATCAATTGCAACTATTGATGTTGATTTAAATAATGTAGTTATTAATCAAGTAAAGGAGTTAACTAAGAAAGAAGAAAAACTTTTAGATGATTATGACATTGTATCATCTGAAGAAATAGAAAAATATTTTAAGAATAAAGAAGGGATAAAAAATGAAGAAAGTAATTAATAATTTTCAAAAATTTAAAAATGGATTAGGAAAAAAAGGATATAAGAGATTTAAAATATTTGCTTATATTCTTATGTTATTAGCTATAGGTGGAACTTCTACTGTTGTATTAGCAGCAGATGATCCTCTATCAGTAGTTAATAATTTATCTAATTTTATATTTGGATTAATTAGAGCGGTTGGAATGATTATTCTAGGATTCTCTATAGTTCAAATTGGATTATCTATTAAGAGTCATGATCCAAGTCAAAGAGCAAATGGTTTCTTAACTCTTGCAGGTGGAATTGTTATTACATTCGCAAAAGAAATACTTAATATGATTACAGGAGGATAGAAATATCTTCCTTTTAATAAGGAGGTTTAATAATGAGTGATAACTGGATAGTACAAAATATTCAAAATGCATTAGATACATGGAATTCTAAATTAGCAGATATATGGAATCTCGTAACTCAAACTCCTGAAACGTTTAAAGGTGGAGCTATTTGGAATGTAATAAAAACTATTCATGGTGGAATGCAAGCTATAGGACTAGCTTTGTTAGTTCTATTTTTTGTTGTTGGTGTAATGAAAACGTGTGGATCTTTATCAGAAGTAAAGAAACCAGAACACGCATTAAGATTATTTATTAGATTTGCTATTGCTAAAATTGTAGTAACATATGGAATGGATTTAATGTTAGCGATATTTAGAATATCTCAAGGAATGGTATCAAAGATTATGTCATTATCCAATATTAGTGGATCTACCAACTCAGTATTACCTTCATCAATAATATCTGCTATAGAGGATTGTGGCTTCTTTGAATCAATACCATTATGGGCAGTTACTTTAATTGGAGGATTGGTAGTAACGGTCTTATCATTTATTATGATAATGACAGTTTATGGAAGATTCTTTAAGTTATATCTTTATACAGCATTAGCTCCAGTGCCACTTTCTACATTTGCTGGTGAGCCAACACAATCAATCGGGAAAAGTTTTTTAAAAAGCTATGCTGCTGTTTGTTTAGAAGGAGTAATAATTGTACTATCATGTATAATTTTTTCTTTGTTTGCAAGTTCACCACCTGTAGTTGATGCAAATGCAGCGGCAGTTACTCAAGTTTGGACTTATATTGGAGAATTAGTATTTAATATGTTAGTTTTAGTTGGAACTATAAAAATGTCCGACAGAGTAGTGCGTGAAATGATGGGATTATGATATAATAAAATAAATAAATCTTTCTAGGAGTTGAAAAAATGAAATCTTTTTTCAAATTTTTCAAAAATTCAATATTAATAATTGTACTTGGATTTGTTGCTATTGCAACTTATTGTGCAATAAATGCATATAATAAGACCTGGACAATTGAAGATAATCATTTTAAAGCTATTTATGATGATTATGAGGATTGCAAATTAAATACTATGGGTACTGGTACATCTGATATGTGTGATGATGAAAAACAAGTAAAATATAAAAATGGTGGTGTTCCAAATGAGCAATGATTTTATTGAATTAAAAAAATGATTATAAAGATATAGATAAAGAAATAAGAGAAATAGAAGAATATATATTAAGATTAGAGAGTAATGGTATATATACTGATTATCAAAAAGAAGATTTAGAATATAATAAAAAAAGATTAGAAGAATTGAGAAAAATAGAACATTAATCAATTCTTTTTTTATGGAGGAAAGTATGGAAAGAATAAAAGGATTGCTAATTAAACCATATGAATTGCCTGAAGAAATTGAAATTGATAATACATTAGAAGCTAAACAAGAGATTGTAGGAGGATATATTGAATGTGTTTATCTTCCGAATGATGATAGTGTTGTTTTGATTTGCAATGAAGAAGGTAAAATCAATGGAATGAAATTAAATAGAGATATAGGACACGACATAATAGCCGGTCCTTTTTTAATTCTAGGAGAAGATTATGAAAATGGTGATTTTAAATCACTAAATGATGATCAGATCCTAAGATATAAAATGAGATTCGATAAGAATAGTATTATTGAAACTGAAAATAAAATAACTGCTATTAGAATGAGTAATTATAGGAGTAATGATTATGAAAGATAGAGTTCAAGAAATATATAATGATGCTTCAGAATATTTGAAAGATAATATAGAACATCAAAATAAACAAATTGATTATATATTAATTAATCCAAGTAATGATGAACTATGGGTTATGTGTAGTGATGGTGTTGATACAGCAATAGAACTTCATTATAAAGATGGATTAATGAAAAATAATTATGTTCCAGAATGGGATTATAACTTTGATTATTATGTTTATAATCTTTTAGAAGATGGATATAAGATTGGTTATATGAGTGATGATTTACATTATTCGTTATGGAATTCAATTCATGAATTATATCCAGATGATATTGAATTTAAAAATGGAGTTAAGAATTATATTAAATATTGCAAGAACAATCATATAAATAAAGACTACATTGATAAAAAGACTAATTTAGATACACCTGACATTATGCATTTATTTCAAAATAAAGAACGTGAAAGATAAAGAATATTAAAAAAAGTGAAATTTGTATTTTTAAGTCTTTTTTACAACTATTCCTAGTTGAAAATTAAAAATTCGCCTAGATGAATATAATTTTTTCGCTTAAAAATAAGTATGAAAATTAAAAAATGGTCATTTGCAATTAATTTTGAGTTAGTTTATTATTCCTAATCAAGAAAGGAGTGATACTATGTCTAAACAAGTACAATTGCATAATGAAGTAATATTGTTTGGTAGAATTATGAATCTTCAAAAGAATATTAGATGTAATAATAAAAAAGCTATTAGAGTTAAATTAGCCTTACCTAATGATGATAATTATGACTTAAATCCTAATATTGCTTATATCTATGTTTATGATGATGGACAAATATATAATCAATTAAGAATTAACCAAGCAATTGGTATAAATGGTCACATTGAATTTAAATGGGGACAAAAGATTATAGTTGATGTATTAAGCTTTATTAAAGAAAAAGAAACTAATTAGTGTATATTTATTAAAATATATGATATAATCTTCTTACATCTTATAAAGAGTGATGGAGGGACTAGCCCTATGAAATCACACCAACCTATTAAGTTAGGTGGTAAAGCTAGATCTATAAGATAACTTTTTAAGACTTAAGTTATCTTAAGTCTTTTTTGTTTCTAGCTAAGATGTAGAAAGGAGAAATATGGATACCAATAGAATCTCTTTTGGAAGTAGTGCATTCCTAATTAAGGATGATGAATTAAAAAAAGGTTGGGATTCTAATTTTATTTTATTTTTAAAAAATGAAGGATTCAAAACTTGGGGAAGAAAAGGTTATTTTGATGGAATAAACTGGATCTACGTAAATTTAAATAATAAAATATATGCGTTTGAAATTCCTGGAGTTGCTATAACTACTCCAGTTGGGAATCATGCAATAACAAAAGAAGAATTTATGAAAATCTATGATATTTATAAAAAATATAATCAAGAGCATCCTTTGAAAATGGATTAGGAGAGGAAATATGAAAAAAGATAGATATCAGTATATTGTAAGTATAGCTGGGGAGAAAAACAGATATGACTTTATTAATTACATAAAGAAGAACTACAAATTAAAATTTAGATTTGATGATGAATATATGATTAATAGTAAATTCCCATTTGTTGTAGATTTTAAGAGAAAAGATTTTTGGGTTTGTGAAAGTATAACATGCTGTGCGTGTGCAGCTCAAAATGGATTAATCATATCATTTGAAGAATTTATAAAAAAAACGTTATAAAAAAACTATAAATAGATTTAGTTAATTAAGAATAATAGAGCAATAAAATTGCTCTTTTTTAATGGAGGGATACTAGTGGAAGTAAAGATTAATAAAGAGATACGAGATTATACTGAAAGTGTATATTTTGGATTATCTTTAAGACAATTTATATTTTCAATTGCTGCTTGTTTAGTAGCGGTGTTATTATATTTTGTCTTTAAACCATATTTTGGAATAGAAACACTTTCATGGCTATGTATCTTAGGAGCTGCACCTTTTGCAGCAATAGGATTCGTAAAATATAACGGAATGAATGCTGAAGAGTTTGTTTTAGCTTATATAAGAAGTGAATTCTTAACTTCAAAGGAATTAACATTCAAACCAACAAATTATTACTACGAACTTTTAAAAGATAAAATAGGGGATGATAAGAAAGATGAAGACAATAAGAAACCTGTTCAAACAGGATAAAGAAAAATTCACTCCACCTAAGAGTGTGCAAGACTGTATTCCAGTTCAAACAATTTATAAAGACGGAATATTTCAAGTAAGTAAAAATAAGTATTCTAAGTGCTTTAGATTTACTGATATTAATTATGCAGTAGCTTCAAGACCAGATAAAGAAGCTATGTTCTTACAATATTCTGAATTATTAAATAGTTTAGATCCTGGAGCAACTTCAAAAATAACTGTATTAAATAGAAGATTAAATAGAGTAGATTTTGAAAAAAATATAATGATTCCACTTGCTAATGATAGTTTAGATGAATATAGAAAAGAATATAATGCTATGTTACTAAAAAAAGCATTAGGAGCTAATTCTATTATTCAAGAAAAGTTTTTAACTATTTCAGTAAGTAAGAAGAATATTGAAGAAGCTAGAAACTATTTTGCTAGAATCAATGCTGATTTAAATAATCACTTTAATCAATTAGGTTCTAGATGTATTGAATTAAATGGTGAGGATAGATTAAGACTTGCTCATGACTTTTATAGAATTGGAGAAGAAAATATCTTCACTTGGGATATGTTAGATAATATGAGAAAAGGACATTCTTTTAAAGACTATATTTGTCCGGATACATTTAGTTTTGAAAAAGACTATTTCACTATGGGTAATAAATTTGGAAGAGTTTTCTTTTTAAAAGATTATGCTTCATATATCAAAGATGATATGGTAGCAGAACTAACTGATTTAAATAGAAATCTAGTATTATCTATTGATGTGATTCCAATACCAATGGACGAAGCAATTAGAGAAGTTGAAAATAGAAGACTTGGAGTTGAAACAAATATAACTAACTGGCAAAGAAGACAAAACAACAATAATAACTTTAGTGCTGTTATTCCATATGATATGGAACAACAAAGACAAGAATCTAAAGAGTTCTTAGATGATCTAACTACAAGAGATCAAAGAATGTTTGTATCAGTTCTTACTATGACTTTAATAGCTGATTCTAAAAAAGAGTTAGATGAAGATACAGAAAGTTTACTTGCAACTGGTAGAAAACATTTATGTCAGTTAGCTATTTTAAAATGGCAACAAATGGATGGATTAAATACATCTATTCCTTTTGGAGTTAGAAAGATAAATACTCTAAGAACATTAACTACTGAATCACTTGCAGTATTTATGCCTTTTAGAGTACAAGAGATAAATCATGAAAATGGTATCTATTATGGAGATAATGTAATATCTAAAAATATGATAATTGCAGATAGAAGAGAACTGTTAAATGGTAATTCTTTTATATTAGGAGTTTCCGGAAGTGGTAAATCATTTACTGCAAAGAATGAAATAGTATCAATTGCTCTTCGTGATCCAAATGCAGATATCATTATAATAGATCCTGAACGTGAATATCCTAAGTTAGTAAATCAATTAGGTGGTCAAGTTGTTAGAATATCGGCAACGAGTGATAATCACATCAATGCAATGGATATGAACTCCGATTATGGAGATGGAGCCAATCCAGTTATTCTTAAATCAGAATTTATTCTTTCATTATGTGAACATTTAATGGGTGGAAGTAATTTAGGACCAAAAGAAAAATCTATCATTGATAGATGTACTGCTAAAGTTTATCGAGTTTATCAGCAAGGCAATTATCAAGGAGTTCCACCAACATTACAAGATTTTAGAGAAGAACTATTAAGACAAGAAGAACCTGAGGCTAAACAAATTGCACTTGCAATAGAATTATTTACTAATGGAACACTTAATACATTTGCTAAGAATACTAATGTAGATACAAATAGTAGAATAATATGTTACGATATTTTGGATTTAGGTAAACAATTACTTCCAATTGGAATGTTAGTTGTCTTAGACTCAATCTTAAATAGAATAACAGCCAATAGAAGTAAAGGAAGAAATACTTATATTTTCATAGATGAAATATATTTATTATTCCAACATGAGTATTCAGCAAACTTCTTATTTACACTATGGAAACGTGTAAGAAAATATGGAGCATATTGTACTGGTATAACTCAAAATGTAGATGATTTATTACAATCTCATACTGCAAGAACAATGTTAGCTAATTCAGAATTTATTGTAATGTTAAATCAAGCAGCAACAGATAGAACGGAACTAGCTAAACTTCTATCAATATCTGATACTCAATTAAGTTATATAACTAATGTAGGTGTCGGACAAGGATTATTAAAAGTTGGTAGTTCGTTAGTTCCGTTTAAGAATGAATTCCCTAAAGATACTAAATTATATAAACTAATGACTACCAAACCAGGAGAAGGAGAATAATGTCTCCCTTAATGATATGGCTATTATCAAGTTTTATGGTAATAGCCTTTTTTATTTATCTTCTAAAGAAAATCATTGAAAATTATGAAAATATGATTGAGAGGGAAAAATATGAGCGATATAAAAACAAAAGATTTAAAACCAAAGTCAGTTAAAGTGTTAGATAAAGCTACGGCATGGACTGAAAGAGTAAAAGATCCAATTGTATATGCAAATGAAAAATCAAAGGATGAAGTTAGTGGTGATGGAAATATAGTTGATTATGGATCTGACAAGATTAAATATGTTTCTAATCGTGCTAAAGATGAATCTATATATGCTGCTAAAAAAGGCGTAACTAAAACTAAAGATGTAGCAATAAAGAAATATCAAAAGAAAAAGCTATCTAAAGCAACTAAAACAGATAAGGTAGGTAAAACTATTAAGACTAGCAAAAATACAGCTAAAAAGGCAGAAAAAGCCGCTAAGGAAGCTGCTAAACTAAGTAAACGAATGGCAGAACAAGGAAAGAAACTTGCAATTAAAGCTACTAAAGCAACAGTTAAAGGAACTAAAGCAGCGATTAAGGCAACTATTTCGGCGATTAAAGCAATAATTGCAGGAATTAAGTCATTAGTTGCTATGTTAGCTGCTGGTGGTGCAGTAGCAATGGTAGCAATAGTTATTATTTGTTTAATAGGATTATTAGTTACTTCAATATTTGGAATATTCTTTTCTTCAGATTCTAGTAATCAAGTTAAGATGAGCGATTGTATTGTAGAGTTAAATAAAAAAATGGATGGCAAGATTGCAGATATAGAAAGAAGAGAAATACATGATGAGGTAGTAATCGAATCAAATCAAGCTCCATGGAAAGATATATTAGCTGTATATGCTACAAGAGTTTCAAATGGAAATACCGAAGAAGTTATGACAATAACTCCGGAAAAGAAAAAGATATTAGAAGAAGTGTTCTGGGATATGAATACAATAACCTACGAAACAAAAGCAGAAAAATATAAAGCTAAAACAATTGATTCTAGAGTTCATGTTGAGTTAAGTGGTAATAGTCATTATCAAAGACCAACTGCTTCAGATATTAAGCATTATGATGTCGAAACAGAAACCGAAGTTGAAAAAAGAGTTCTTCATATTTATATAAATGCAGTTTCAACAGATACGTTAAAAACTAAGTATAATTTTAATGCTACACAATTAAAACAATTTGAAGAATTATCAAGTGATAAATATACTACGATGTGGGCTTCGGCAATATATGGAGTATATGGATCTAGCGGTGAAATATCTACTTGGAAACAAAAAGGCAGAGAATGGTCTAATATAAGAATTGGTAATACATCTAAAACAATTGGAGATGTTGGATGTCTTGTTACATCAGTATCAATTTTAATTAAGAAGAGTGGAGTTCCTACAAAAGATATATATCCATTTAATCCAGGTACATTTGTAACGGCTTTAAATAACGTATATGGATTCGATGGAGCAAATCTTCAATATGGTCCAATTTCTAAAGTAGTACCTGGATTTGTTTATCAAGACAGAGTAATACTTAGAGGTAAAGAAAAATCAGAAAAGTTTGCAACTATTAAGAAATATTATGAAAATGGATATTATCTTGCAATAGAAGTAGCAGGTGCAACAGAAACGGAACAGCATTGGGTAGCACTAGATTATGTAACGGATAATAAAATAATCATGTTAGATCCAGGAAGTGAAGCTACTGATATGTGGAAGAAATATGATTGGAATAAAACTACACAATTTGTATATTTTAAAGCAACAAAATAAGGTTAATCTCAAATGAGATTAACCTCTTTTTTTATTGACATAAAATGCTCGGACTTTAGTAATATTACGATGATTTAAATTGCTGAAAAAATAGTATAAATTTATGATATAATTGATATGTAGATAAAATTCGCGTGAAATACATTTTATCTTATGAGAGGGGATATAAATGGACAATTCCGATACAGTTAGAATCGATGATAAAGATGTTGATTTAATCATTGATGGAGAAAAATACTATAAAATTAATAATAAATATTATTATAAACCAAACGATTTTTTGGCACCAATTATAAAAAACATAAAAGATAATTCTAGCAAGATAAAAAGTTTATTGCGTTCTTCGCCTGCATTTATTGATACAATTAGTGCTGCTGTTCCAAGTGATATATTTCAAGCAGTTCTTACAAATGAGCAAAAATCGATGTTGGCTGAAGGAACTATTGAATTAATGACCTCTAAAAAGGAAACTTTGATAGCAAGTTTAATTGATCCTGAAACTAAAAGAATAATTTCGAATGTTAATTTAGAAAAAATAAAATTGACACCTGAATTAAACACGGCTGTTTCTAATCTTAGCGCCCAAACACAAATGGCACAAATAGCACAAGATATTCAATATGTTCAGCTTGCTGTAGAAGAAGTTAGAAAAGGACAAGAGAATGATAGATTAGCAATTGCATATAGTTGCAAACAAAAATTATTGCAAGCTATGGCAATAGAAAATCCTCAAATTCGCCAATTAGCTTTAATGAATCTAACGGCTTCTGCAGAAGATAGTAGAAATAAATTAATGCTAAGTCAAATGGAAACAGTAGAATTTTTAAAAAAACAGCCAACTGATTTTTGGGGCAAGCTTTTAAATGGAGCAAAAGAGCAAGAAAAGGATAGAAAAATAACGGAACTAAGGGAAAGCATGAATGCTTTAAATATGGTATCTCTAACAGAAGCCATATCCTATCAAGAATTGGGAGAACAAAAAGCTGCAAATATTGCTTTAGATTATTATGGGGGATATTTAGATAAAGTGTACATGTCTGATAAGGAATTTTTGGAAAGATTGGATAGTCTTAATCCATCACCAAAAAAGTATTGGAGTACAAAATTACCTGATATTTCTGAAAAAGTTAAACTATTAAATAGTGAACAAAAAGATTTATATTTGGAGGAATTTACTAATGTTCAAGAAAAATAAAAGAAAATATGAAAATTGTATTAAGTGTGGAAAGCCTTTATCAAAAAGTGAAATTAAAAAGGGTGTTTCTAAATGTGAAAATTGTCTCGGAAAACAGGCAAAAAAAACCAAAGGAATTTTAGCAGGAATTGGAACTGTTGGTACAGTAGTAGCAGGTATAGTAATTTATGTTGCAACTGGAGGCAGAAAAGGAAAACTATAATATTACTAAAAAAATAATCGGAAGATTAAGATATTAAGATTATTAAAAGTAGGAGAAATCCTGCTTTTTTGATATAATAAAATTGTAAAGAAGTGATGATATGAAAGATGATTTGTTAGATTATTTAATAGCAACTGACTCTATGGATGAATTTCTTGGATATGAACCTAAATGTCCGAAATGTGGAAATAAAATGATTCCAATCGAATATGGAATGCCAGCTCCTGAGACATTTGAAAAAGCCGAAAAAGGAGAGGTGTTTCTTGGTGGATGTATGATTGAAGATATACAACCAGAATATCATTGCAATGTTTGTAGAAGAAGTTATTTTAAAAACTTGAAAGATTATATTGATGAAGAAAACAATTGGGAGGAAGAAAATGAGTAAAATTGAGCTTATAAATGGTTCTTGTGCAGATCAAGAAGTTGATGCAGTAGTAAATGCTGCTAATAGAAATCTATGGTCTGGTGGAGGAATTTGCGGTGTTATATTTAAAAAAGCTGGATATGCAGAATTAAATGAAGAATGCAAGAAACATAATACTCCATTAAAAGATGGCGAAGCAGTTATTACATCATCATGCAATATGAATAATTGTAAATATATTATTCATACAGTAGGACCTGATTTCGGGCATACTCCTAATGCTTTAAAAGAATTATATAATGCTTATTACAACTCTCTAATAGTTTTAAAAGAAAATAATTTGCATTCAATATCATTTCCTTTAATAAGTTCTGGAATATTTGGATATGGGCTTGATAATCCTGCAAGAGAATCAACTAAGCAATGCATAAGAGCATACAATAAATTTATAAATGACTTTCCTGATTATGAAATAAATGTATTATTATGTGCTTTTTCACAAAAAGAATTTATTGAATCACAAAAGGAATTTAATCAATAAATATCGGCTATCACAAAAAAGATAGTCGTTTTTATGTTATAATAATATATGAAGAGTGGTGAATTATATGAGCTATGAATCAATAAAAAATGAATTTGAATCAAATAGTAGAGTAAAATTCAAATTGTATAGTCTTGAATATCTAATAGAGCGAGTAGATAATTACGTTCAAGTATATGCTATAGATTATCCAACGAGAAAAAGTAAATATAATACACTAGAGGAGTTATTTAATAATTTCACAGTTTATAATGAATCATTAATATCTCTAATAAATAATATTAAAATAGTAAGCAAATAGGAGGATATATGAGCAAACTTATAAGATTTAAAAAATACTCTAGAAAAGATATTCACGATTTGTTTTCACCAAATACTGAATTTCATTCCGGTGCTGGTTCTTGGGGGGCACAAGGAATGATTAGAGTCCCTAATACATTACATGATTATGTTTTTTTAGTAACATATGGAAGAAAAATTGCAGGTCATGAATTTGATGAACAAATTGATGAAAACGGAGTACTAACATGGCAATCAAAACCATCGGAAGGATTAAATGATACTAGAGTAAAAGACTATATAAATCATGATTATTTAAAAAATAATATTTATTTATTTTTAAGAACAAATGGAAATGAAGATTATTCATATATGGGTAAATTAGCATATGTAGAACATGATAATCAAAGAGAACATCCAGTATATTTTAAATGGCAAATTCTTGACTGGGATAGTACTGAGGCAAAAAAGTATATTGATAGTAGATTATTGTCAAACTCTAATCCAACAGATGTGGAGCAGTTCGATGTATCAAAATTTAATATATCCATTTCTAATATCGATCTAAAAACAAAAAAAGTCGAAAGAAAAGGTAAAACAACTTCAGAATTTAAAAATAGAAGCTATGATTTTGAAGGGAACGCCTCAAAAAATACTAAATTAGGTAGTACTGGAGAAGATATAGTAGTTATGTATGAAAAACGAGAATTAATAAATAATGGCAGAGAAGATTTGGCAAAACAAGTTATGAAGACAAGCGATTTTGCTGGCAATAGTGAGAGTTTTGATATATTATCATATGATTTAAATGGCAATAAAAAGTACATAGAAGTAAAAACAACTACTGGTGGCATTGAAAATCTATTTTATATATCAGAAAATGAAGTCCTTTTCTCTGAAGAATTCTCAGAAAACTATTATTTATATAGGTTATATAATTTTAATAAAAAGGAAATGCACGCTGATATGACAATTATTAAAGGCGCACTAAATAGAAACAATTTAAACCCAATAAATTATGTATGTAGATTAGGAGATTAATAAATATGAAAAATTTTAATAAATTAGTTAGGGATAAAATACCATCAATTATTGAAGCAGAAGGAAGAAAAGTAAATATAAAACAACTTAATAATGATGAATTTAAAAATGAATTAAATAAAAAATTATTAGAAGAAGTTAACGAATATTTAGAAGATAATAATGTTGAAGAATTAGCTGATATTGTCGAAGTAATATATGGTTTGATAAAATCAATGGGTCTATCAATGGAAGAATTTGAAAAAATAAGAAAAGAAAAAGTAGAAAATAGAGGTGCATTTGACACTAAAACTTTTTTAATTAGTTCTGAATAAATGAGCAATGATCATTTTTTTAGACAAAATAATACCTAAACAGTAGGCATTACTTTACATTTTATGATATAATTAAAATGTTGTATTATGGTCTGAAAAAATACATTTAAAAAGGAAGGTGATTTTATGCTTTTAACCGATATAAACTTTGAAAGATCATATCGTAGTAATAAAAACAATATGGTTAAAGATTTTTATAATCCTGTATTATCTACTGCAGTACTTTATAAAAGAGCGGTTGGTTACTTTACAGTATCATCATTGATAAATGCAGCACAAGGATTATCTAATTTAATAGAAAATGGTGGAAGAGTTGAAATTATTGCTTCACCTAAACTTAGTGAAGATGATATTAATACGATTAATCTCGGTTATAAGATGAAATCTGATGTAATACTAGATGCAATGATAAGGGAATTTAATAGTATAGAATCTAGTAATGAAAAAGAAAAATTAAACTATATAGCTACTTTGATTGCTGATGATAGATTGGATATTAAAATAGCTTTAATGGACGATTATGGAGCATATCACGAAAAGTTTGGAATTGTTGAAGACGGTCTTAATAATAAAATAATGTTTACAGGTTCAATGAATGAAACCAGCAATGGTCAATATTCAAATTTTGAGTCATTCGTAGTTTTTAAATCTTGGGATGAAGAAGGCAATGAGTATATTAAAGAATATGAAAAAGATTTTGCTGATTTATGGGAAAACAAAACAAATAGATTGGACGTAAAACCTTTTCCAGATGCTCTAAAAGAAAAATTATTAGAATATAGACAAACAACATATAAAAAAGAAATGTATGAAGATTTAGATGAACAAGAAGTGGTTTTTGGAGAAGAAGAACAAAATGAATTTCCGACAGTTCCCAGTTGGTTTAAACCTCGTGGATATCAAATTGATGCAATAAATAGTTGGGAAAACAATGATTTTAAAGGATTATTGTCAATGGCAACAGGAACAGGGAAAACACTTACTGGTTTATATGGTGTTACTAAGCTTTGGAATAAGCTTAATAAGATTGTTACCGTAATAGTATGTCCATATCAACATTTAGTTGAGCAATGGGTAGAAGACGTAAAAAAATTCAATATGAATCCAGTTATTTGCTATTCGAAATATAACTTGTGGAGAGAACAAGTATATCGTAAAGTTAAATTATTTAATTACGGAACTATTAATAATTTTACTATAGTAACAACAAATGCAACTTTTTCATCTAACGAAATGCAAACATTCTTAAGTAAAGTTGAAGGAGATATATTATTAGTAGTTGATGAGGCTCATAATGCTGGGACTACTTCCATGAGAAGCAATTTAGATGATAAATATAGATATAGATTAGGATTGTCCGCAACTCCTAAAAGATTTAGAGATGAAGAAAATACTGAATTTATATTTAATTATTTTGGTGGAGAGGTATATTCTTTTGATTTAGAAAGAGCAATTAATGAAGGATTTTTAACAAAATACTATTATTATCCTCATGTTGTAAGATTAACCAAAGAAGAGCAAGAAGAATATAATCAATTGTCACTAAAAATTGCACATAATATTAAAGAAGTAAATGGAAAAGTAGTAATTAACGATATTGCAAAAAACTTGCTTATAAAAAGAGCAAGATTAGTTGCTGGTGCAAGTAATAAACTAGTTGTTTTAAGAAACTTGATGGTAAATTATTCAAATAAGAATTATATTTTAGTATATTGTGGTGCAACTAAGACTACAGATGAATCTGATGGTAGTGAAGAAAGACAAATTAGAAGAGTATGTCAAATACTTTGGAATGAATTTGGCATAAAGAACAGAAAATTTACTTCTGAAGAAACTCCAGATGAAAGAGCAGAAATAATTGAAATGTTCAGTCAAGAGGATATACAAGCAATAGTTGCAATAAAATGTTTGGATGAAGGTGTAAATATTCCCGCAATACAACATGCATTTATATTAGCAAGTAATACAGATCCTAAAGAATTTATACAAAGAAGAGGAAGAGTGTTAAGACTATACAAGGACAAAGAATTTGCATATATACATGACTTTGTGACAATCCCTTGTGAAGATAATACAGGTTCAAGTTTAGTTGAAAGTGAACTAAAGAGAGTATATGAATTTAATTCTTTAGCAGAAAATAAAGAACAAGGTGATGAATTCATAGAAGACCTATTAAATAGATTCAATATAGAAGAAGAAAAAATTACAGACGCAAGGGATAAGTATAATATAGGAGGAATACCTGATGAAGAGTAGAAGTGAAAAAGTAAATGAAATATCTACAAGAGTTTTATTAGAAATAATTTTTAATGAGAAGAAAAATTTTAATACAAAAGAAAAAAAGGATGCAGACATGATTAAACTAGTAAAATCAATAATTGAACGTGAGGTGAAGAAAAATGATATTCAAAAAGATGAAACTGCATAATTTTAGGCAGTTTAAGGGAGATACTGAAATTCATTTTTCTACTGATAATAATAAAAATGTAACAGTAATAACAGGAAATAATGGAGCAGGTAAAACAACTTTATTACAAGCGTTTAATTGGTGCTTATATGGTCAATTAAAATTGGAAAATCCAGATGACTTAATAACTAAAGAAGTTATTTCTAAAGTTGGAATTGGTGAAAAAGAAAGAGTAGAAGTATCAATCGAATTTGAACATTTAAAGAAAATATACACTTGTAGAAATTATATAGATTATATAAGAAATTCAAATGGTAATATTCAAAAACTTGATGAAGATAGATTATTTTCCATTTCAGATCCAGTAACAGGAGAAACAAAAAGAACAAATCAAAATGCTATTAGAGAAATATTTCCAAGTGATTTATCTACTTATTTCTTATTCGATGGTGAAAGAATGCAAGATTTAGTTGATAATCAAAGAAGTGGTAAAAAAGATTTATCTAATGCTGTTAAAAACTTATTAGGTCTAGATGTTCTTGAAAATGCAAAATATCATTTAGAAAAAGCAAAAAAAGAGTTTGAAACTGAATTCGTATCTGATAGTTCATCAAGATTATCAGAAATAAATGAAGAATTAAAACTTATAGATCAAAAAATAGATGAAGAAACTGCAAATAAAGAAAAGTATGAAAACGAATTAATTGAACTTGAAAAAAAGCAATCAAAAGTAAATGACATTTTAAAATCTTATGCAGGTTTAAAAGAATTACAAAACAAAAGAGTTGAACTTGCAAGAGAAATGGAAAGAACTGAAATAGATATTGAAAAAAAGAAAAAAGACATATTTAGAACTTTTGGTACAGCTAGTGTTAATTATTTTCTTGGTTCTACTTTTGATGTATTAAAAGACAAAATTCAAAAAAGTGATTTAAGTGATAAAGCTATTGAAGGAATCAATGCTAATGCTATAAATCATATATTAAAGAATGGCCAATGTATTTGTGGGTGTGAACTAGATAAAAACCCTCAAGCAATTAAAAAATTAGAAGAACTAAGAAGTTATTTACCTCCAGAGAGTTACAGTATATTGCTTAAAGGATTAGAAGTTCATATAAGTAATGCCGAAGAAAATAATGCCAAATACTATCAAAACTTTAATCAAATGTATGAAGAATATAATAATTTAATAAATAAAAAAGATATATTAACTAATAGAATTAATGACAATGAAAAATTAATAGCAGATGCAGGGGATCAAGATTTATCTAAATATAATGAAGAGTATATAAGTTTAGGAAGTCAAATTGCATCAAAGAATCAAGCAATTGGTAGCTGCAAGAATCAAATTGAAGTATTAAAACAAACACAAAGAAATCGTGAAGATGAAAGAAGCAGAATTACCGTATCAAGTAACATTAACGATGGTGTTCAATTTAAAGTAGATATTTGTGAAAAATTAATTGGAGATATGACTAACAGATTAAACAAGAAAGAAAAAGAAGTAAAAGAAGAACTTCAAGAAAAAACAAGCGAATTGTTATCTAAGATGCTTAACTCTGAAAAATCTATTTATATTGAAGATGATTATAATTTCAATGTAGCAGATGAATATAAAACTACTACTTTATCTGAAGGTGAAAAGATTGTTACTAGCTTTGCGTTTGTAGGTTCTATTATTTCTATAGCTAAGGAAGTCATTTCAAGAGAAAAAGATGAAAAACTAGGCTTAGAAGATGATGACCGTTTTACGTTAGTTATGGATGCTCCTTTCGCTAAGTTAGACTTAAGCCATAGAAAAAATGTAACTTCATTAATTCCAACTTTAACAGACCAAATAATATTATTTTCTGCTGATAGCCAATGGGATGGAGTAGTAGAAGATGCATTAAAGAACAAAATAGGTTTGATGTATAACATTGATAAAAATGGTACTACGTCTAGCATAAGATTGATTGAAAAGGAGGTACAATAATATGTTGACTTTTCAAACTGATATAGTAATACGTGGTAAAAAAGCAGAAAAATATCAAGAATTAGCAAATAAATATGAATTCTTATTGGTTGATATTTATATGATGTCTGGAGTTCTAGGATTTATTAATAATCAAAAAGATGTTCAAGATAATGAAAGTTCAATAACAGCAAATATTCCTAGAAATGTTCTCCAATCCAGAGCAGATAAAATTGATTTTTTATATCAGGTTGTTGCTCTTAGTGAAGAAATTGATGTTGATGCTGAAAATGCTATGAAGCTTGCTTTTGAAGAAAACTCAATAGAAAATCCTAAAAAACTATATAAACGTGAGCTATTTGATGATTATGCTATGGGTGGAATTGATATCTTATATGATATGTTATCTGATGTCGTATTTGATAAACAAGTTGATAATATAAAAGATATACTAGATAAATTCTATGAAAAGAGTAATTTAGGACAAAAAACTATTGATGATATTTTAGAAGAAGAAGGACTATAAAAAACAAGAAGGAAGTGTATTTATGAAACTTACAAATATAATAGAAACTCAAGGAAAGAAATTCCGAGAAGCAGTAGATAGAGTAAAAAGAGTTTATTTACAAGATGATAGACCTTGGATTATAGGTTATAGTGGTGGAAAAGATTCTACTGCAACTTGTACAGTTGTGTTAACTGCTCTTTCAGAGATGAAACAAGAAGAATTAAATAAACACGTTTATATAATAAGTTCTGATACACTTGTTGAAACTCCATTAATAATAAATGAAATAAACTCAACTTTATATAAAATGGAACAATATGGTAAAAATCATAATATTCCAATTAGTACACATAAAGTTCAGCCACAATTTGATAATACTTTTTGGGCAAATTTAATAGGTAGAGGTTATCCTTGCCCAAATCAAACATTTAGATGGTGTACTGATAGAATGAAGATTGAGCCAGCAAATAGATTTATTAAAGAAATTGTAGCAGCCAATGGAGAGGCAATTATGGTACTTGGTGTAAGAAAAGGTGAAAGCCAATCTCGAGATAGAGTTTTAAGTACACATTCTGTTAAATCAAGTGATTTGATGAGACATACTACATTAAATAATGCATTCACCTTTGCACCAATAATTGAGTTTACAATAGATGATGTTTGGGACGTTTTATTGAACTATCCTTGCCCTTGGGGAGGCAATAACCAAGATTTATTTAAACTATACGCAGATAGTTCTGCAAGTACAGAATGTCCACTTGTTGTTGATGAGGAAACAAAAAATAGTGCAGGAAGTTGTGGTAATAGTAGATTTGGTTGTTGGGTATGTACAGTTGTAGCTGAAGATAAAGCATTGAGTGGATTTATAAAAAGCGGTACAACATGGTTAGTGCCTCTTCTTGAATATAGAAATTGGCTTTACAGCATAAGAGATGATAGAAGCTTAAGAATGAAAAGAAGAGCCTCTGGACAAATTTATTTTTCGTCAGTTAAAGAAAAGGATAATTTATTAATAATTCCTAAAAAAGGTGACAGAGAAAAAATTGAAATTGATATTGAATCTAAGAAAGATAATTTTGGAGATACATGGAATATATTTGATACAAAATCACAAGCTATTAAGTTTATAAAAGAGAATAATATTGATTTAGCTAGTGATGAAGATCCAAGAATTATTTGTAAAACAAACGAAGGATATGGTCAATTAGGATTAGGGCCATTTATTTATGAAGAAAGAAAAGAAATACTAAGAAAATTATTAGAAGTTCAAAAGAGATTAAAAGAAGAGTTTGATATAGAACATGAACTAATAACTAGAGACGAATTAATAGCAATTAGTAAATTGTGGTTAGAACAAGGTTTCTGGAATGATGATGTATGTAAGATTTATAAAGAAGTAATGGGAGTTGATTTGGATTTTGTATCAGATGATATAAAGCTTCTTGGCGAATCTGAGTTGGAGATTTTAAAAGATGTATGCATAGATAATAATATCGATTTTGAGTTAGTAAAAAAGATATTATATCTAGAAAAGAATAGTTATGGATTAACAAGACGTGATAATTTACAAAAGGAATTAGCAAGATTGCTTAACCAGGATTATATTCATATCTAAAAAAAGTTAGGGTGGTGTCAACAATGAAAATAACGAAAATTAAATTAAATAATATTGGCCCATATAGGGGTGAAAACAATATTTTTGATATTAATGTTGAAAAAGGTAAAAATATAATCCTAGTTGGTGGTAAGAATGGAGCAGGTAAAACAACTTTACTAAATTCCATTAAAACAGGATTATTCGGAACTTATGCATATGGTTTAAGAACTAATAGTAATCAATATTTTAATTCATTAAATAAGATATTTAATTACGTAGAAGCAAAAAAGAAAATATCTTATTTTGGAATTGAAATAGAATTCTCATTAATTGAAAATTATATTGAAAATATATATTTATTTAGTAGAGAATGGAAGAAAGTTGATAATGATATTTCAGAAAAACTTGTAGTAAAAAGGAATTCTGAGGTATTAGATAACGAAGAAATTGAACAAATTCAAACAAAACTAAAGGAGATAATGCCTCCTGCTGTTATAGATACAATGTTATTTGATGGAGAAAAGATTGCTCAGATAATTGATGAAAATAAAATATCTGAATATTTAAAAGAAATTATTCATGTAAATTTTAATTTGAATATATTTGAAAAAATGGAAGATGATGTTAACTTCTATATTGAAAAGGAAAAAAACAGAAAAGTATTCTCTGCTGATGAAATAAATCTTATTGAATATAGAAATAAGTATTCGGAAGCAGTTAAAAACCAAAAGAATTTAAATGATGTACTTGAAAAATATACAAAAACAGAACAAGAGCAAAAATTCAAATTAAGAAATTTATTGAAGAAATTTGAAAATTATGGTGGATTAAATGAAAAAGATAAATTTGCTATGAGAAGCTCTTTGGAAATGCTTGAAAATACAAGGAAAGAAAACATGGCAACTATCAAATCATTCCTTGAAGATGATGTTGTACTATATTTAAACTATGATAGAATTGTTCATATTCAAAAAGAACTAAAGAAAGAAAAACCAAAACAATTATTGCAATATGTTGATGAAATAAGCCAACTTCTAGGTGAAAAGAAAGTTGAAAAAATAAGAAAAGAACTAGAAGAAATGTCTAGTGATGATGAAAAAATTAAATATACATCTACTCCTAAACTTTATAAATTAATTGATAATTTTATGAAGAGATATGAAGAACTATCAGTAGATAAATTAAAAATGATTCTAGATAGTAGCAGAGAAGATTTAAATAGTACAAAGGTCTATAAGCAAATTATTGGTAAAAACGAAAATGCAAACTCAAAAGACCTACAGGGATTATTAAAAGAAATTAAAACATTAGAAATCTCGTTAGAAGAATTAAAAAATAAAATTCATGATGTTGAGAAAGATGTAAAAAGAGCAAATGGTGAAGTTAATGCTGCTTTCATTGAACTTGAAACATTAGAGAAAAAATTAGATTCTGAAAGAAAAGAAGAAAATAGCTTCTTTATTGCAAGAAAACTATTAAAGATTTCTGAAGAATATAAGAAAAAACAAACTGTAAGCTATTTAAGTAAGATTGCAGATTTAGCCGTTAAAAAATTTGATGAAATAAATAAAAAAGAAAACTATATAACTAAGATAGAAATTAACAAAGATACATATAATATTTCATTATATGATAATAAAGGCATAGAAAAAGATATAACAATTCTATCTGCAGGAGAAAAGCAATTATTAATATCAGCAATTGTTTGGTCTATATTCAAATTGGCAGATAGAAATAATGTATTTACATTCGATACTCCTTTAGCTAGATTGGATAAAGAAAATAGAGCTTTATTCGTAGAAAAAGTATTATGTACAATTTCAGATCAAGTGTTAATCTTATCAACTGATGAGGAAATAGTTGGTGATCTATATAAAATTGTTAAGAAACATTTAAGCAAAACATATACTTTGATTAATGATGAAAAGGAAGGAAAGACAGAAATAAAGGAGGCGTATTTTTAGATGAATGGAAGATTAACTACTTCATTAGAAGTGGAGCAAAAAATAATAGAGTTACAAAAATTATTAAAATTGTCTACTAAAGCCTCTGTAATGAGAATTGCACTGGGTCTTTCTTTAAAGAGTAAAACTGATCCAAGAAAAGAATATAATGAGAAAAATAATGACCATGGAGGAGCTACATATCAAAGGATAACTATCACAGGGGATTATGATGAATTATATAAAGCCATGCTAATAGAACATATAGATGATGAAGTTAGTGAGAATGAACTATTCCCTGAATTATTTAATTCTCATATAAGTAGAGGTGTTATGGTTTTATATGATGAATATCAATTGAAAGGAAACTACGATAAAGTCGTAGATTCAATATTTAAATTACTATAGAGGTGATCAAATGCTATATTTAGACAATTCTGCAACAACTAAAGTTTTACCAGAAGTAAAAGATGAAATGGTTAAGTATTTATCGGATTTCTATGGAAATCCTAATAGTAAGTATTATGATCAAGCTGTTGAATCTAAAAAAGCTGTAGAAGATGCTAGAAAAAAAGTAGCAGAATTACTTAATTGTAAAGATGAAGAAATAATTTTTACTAGTGGTTCTACTGAAAGTAATAACATGATTTTAAAAGGTTATACTCATGCAAACAAAGATAAAGGTAAGCACATTATAGTCAGTTCAACTGAACATTCTTGCATAAAAAATACAGCTTTATTTCTTCAAGAAGAGGGATTTGATGTTACATTTTTGCCAGTAGAACACGATGGAACTGTAAATGTTAAAGATTTAGAAAAAGCAATTAGAGATGATACAATTTTAGTATCAATTATGTGGGCAAATAATGAATTGGGCAGTATTAATAATATTAAAGAACTATCAAAACTATGTCATAAAAAAAATATATTATTCCATACAGATGCTACGCAATATGTTGGAAAAGGTAAGATTGATTTAGAAGAATACCAAGATGTTGACTTTCTATCAATCTCTGCGCATAAATTTTACGGCCCAAAGGGTATTGGATGCGTATTTATAAGAAAAGATCAAAATGGTTTTTATCCAAAAATTACACCACTAATACATGGTGGAGAGCAAGAATTTGGATTAAGAAGTGGTACATTAGCTGTTCATCAAATTGTTGGAATGGGTAAAGCTGCTGAAGTTGCATTAAGAGATTTAGATGATAATATTAAAAAACTTAAGAAATATGAAAAAATATTTATAAAAAGAATGAATGATGTTTTTGGTGATAAAATAATAATAAATAATGATTTCAAAAATAAAATACCAGGTTTGGTTAGTATACGTATTATAGGATATAATAATCAATTGTTTTTAAAAAATGCTGCTGAAGTTATATCTGCTAGTACAGGTTCAGCATGCAGCAATTCTAAACCTTCATATGTTTTAAAAGCATGCGGATATACAGATGAAGAAATTAGAGAAACTATTAGATTTTCTTTGTCTGCATATGGAGAATATAACAATTTTATGGAAATAGAATAAAAGAAGTAGATTGAACTACTTCTTTTCATCTATTCTTGAATAATTAGTTATTCTTGATTTATCGTTATTAAAAAAATCAATTGGCTCAATCATAACCTTAGCAAATTTACTTAAATTATCTGCATATTTTGTTATTGTAGATAGTTTAACATCTACCTTACCTTGTTCCATCTTATTTAAGTGTGATAGAGAAGTACCAATTACTTCTGAAAACTTCTCTTGTGATAAGTTATATTTTTTTCTATAATATCTCAAGTTGACGGAAAGAATTTCTTTTAAATTCATGAGTAACTTCCCTCCTTACGCATAAATAATCTTATCTTAAAGGGTAAGGAATGTCTTTATACCCGCAAGGTAAGGAAATTTGATTTTTATTATTTACTTTATATGCAAAATAAAGTATGATATCTTTGAAATTGATATACGAATAATTATGAGCGGTGAAAGATAATGAATATAGAAGAATTAGAAAAACTATTAGAAGAAAACTCAGCTAAAGATGAAAACGATGATAGAGAAATAATTAAATTTAAAAATAATGTTGAATATGGTAATGAAATAGGTTCTATCTTATCTACTATAAAAGGAAAAATTTATGAAGTTTTTATTCATGTTACAGTGGAAGGAAAGGTTTATTCTAAACTATTGTATAAGACATTTGATAAAATTGAAGATGCAACAAACTATTATAATAAAATAGAAAAATATATTATCGAATATAATATCAAAAGCATAATAGATGAAATTAAAAATCCCAAATAACAGGGAGATTTTAGGGACTATTTTATAGAATATTTTAAGGAGTATTTTAGAGGGTATTGCAAAGAGATCGAAAAATGATAAAATGTAGTAAAGTAGAAAAATTCTCGAGAGAGAACTATGACTTCTACTTTTTTATTGACTTTTTATAAAAAAATATTTAGAATAGAAATCAATTTAATGCAAGTATTGAAAACATGATTATCTTTCCAAATTAAGAGGGTGAGTTTATGAGTGAAGAATTAAGTTGCTTAAATTACTATTCATCAGGTTTTAAACTTGATAGTCTTTCATACTCTAAAAAAGACTGCATTAAACTAAAAACTAAATATAGAAATAAAGAAGAAGTAATTACCGCCAAACTGGCATAAAAATATTACTTCTTCTTTTTTGTAGTAAGGGAGGTAGCGAAATGAAGGAATTATTGAATAAAGAAATAAAAAGGTATAACTATAATAAAACTAAAGACTTTGTTGAAGATGAATTATCATATCTTAGCCATCTAGGCACGAAACTATTTTGTTTGCTACCACCCGGAGCAGGAAGAACAATAAGCTTTTTAGAAAAGGTAGATGGTACAAAACCTAATGGATCAGCTCAAGAAAAATATGTAGAAAAAAAAGATTATCTTGAAAGAGAAATAAAAAAAGAAATAGAAAAATATGAAGATAATCTAAGGTTAATGACAGAAGATGAAAAGTTAATATTTGAAGAAATGTTTATTTACCAAACAACAGATTTTGACATAGAAGAAAAAACAGGATGGTCTAAAAAAAGAATACTACACGTTAAAAAAAGTTTTGTTATAAAATTTGCTTTATCTATGGGAGTAGATTTTGAAAATTGAGTAATTGAAATTACACATCTTAATTGATGTGTTTTTTTATGTCCAAATGAATAGGAGGAAATGATATGAAGAAAGAATTAGGACAAATTTTTAAAGAAGAAAGAATAAAAAAGGGATTGTCTATTACAGAACTAGCAAAATTTTCTGGAGTAGATCCAAAAACAATTTCAATGATAGAAAGAGGAATAAGAAAGAAGCCTAATTCAAATACTTTATTTAAACTATATGAAGTATTAGACTTGCCATTAACTCACGCAGAATTGTATTATTTAGCAGGATATAACAAAAGAGAAATATGTGAGGCCTTAGATTGCAAAAAATTTGATTACAAATTTATAATTATAGTAAGTGGTAAAGGTACTATTTATGAAGGCAGTATAGATGATGCTGATGCATATGTTAGAGATCAAATTAGTGATTGTTTAAGGATGAATGACATTATTGATGGTGTAGAAGATATGAAGTTTAATCCAGAGCCTTCAGTCTTGGTTGATTTTGAAGAAGATTCAGGCATTTAAGTCAAAAATATAGAAGGGATAAATAATATATGAAAGAATTTATTATATATATAGATACAACAAGAACATCAGTAATTCATGTGCCTGCCAAAAATAAAAAATTAGCTAAAGAAATTGCTGAAGGCTTTATTGATGATGTGTTAGATGAAAAATTAAATATAGGAAAAATAATTAAATATAATCCAGAATTTAAGATAAAAGTAAGAGAATGTAGAAAGAGTAACTCACTTTTAGAAAGGATAAAAAGAAAATGATAATAAAGATAGTAATAGGCATAATAATATGTCTTTTTTTATTGTTTATCTATTGTTGCTGTAGGGTTGCTAGTGAAGCTGACCAATATATGGAGGAATATAAAAATGAAAAAAATGTACAAAGCTTTCATTTATCTTAATGACGAAAACCCATTAACAATGATAGTTGGTGGTTCAAGTAGAAGTTTAATAATTGATAAGTTAACTGATTTTTATAGAAAAATATCAGGAGCTGCTGAGATAGAAGTGAAATTAAAAGAGGTTGTTTATATAAATGGAGATTATAGATATAAGTAGGTGAACTGGAATGAGTAAAATAGAACTAAATGATAAACAAAAAGAATTTTCACAAAATATTTTATTAAAGTCAATGATAGATTTCCTTTACAAATCGAAACTTATATCAAGTCAAGAGTACAAATCTTTAGCGGAGTACGTTCGTACAAAATAGAAAAATCAGATTTAATTATACTCAGAAGAGGTGAGTAAAATGAAAAAAAAAGTTGCAATATATGCAAGAGTTTCAACGGAACACGAAGCTCAAATTAATGCATTAGGGAACCAAATTCAATATTACGATAATGTACTTGCTGATCACCCTGATTGGGAATTAGTTGAAAGATATATAGATGAAGGTATTACAGGTACTTCTGTAAACAAAAGAAAGAACTTTATGAGAATGATAGATGACGCTTCTAGAGGATTATTTGATTTAATAGTAACTCGTGAAGTTTCAAGATTCGCTAGAAATACAGTAGATACTCTCCAAGAAACCAGAAAACTAAAGAAGTTGGGGGTAGAAGTATATTTTACTGAAGATAATATATGGACATTCAAAGATGATGATGGTGAATTAAAATTAACCATTATGGCTACACTTGCTCAGAACGAAAGTAAAAAAACTTCACAAAGAGTTAAAGCAGGACAGCAAATATCTTTTGAAAATGGAGTTATATATGGAACAGGCAATATACTAGGATATGATAAAGTTGGAAAAGATTTTGTAATAAATGAAGAGCAAGCTAAAATAGTAAGATTTATATACCAATCCTTTCTCGAAGGTAATGGATGTACAACTATAAAATATCAATTAGAAAAGAAAGGATACGTTACATCAACAGGATTAAAAAGATGGAATGCTTCATATGTTAATAGAGTGTTGCAAAATCCATTTTATTGTGGAACTATAATATATAGAAAATCATATATACCTGATTACTTAGAGCAAAAGCCTAAAAGAAATCGTGGTGAGGTAAAACAAGTTATCGTAGAAGGAAGACATGAACCAATAATATCAAAAGAAGATTTTCAAAAAGCACAAGAATTGATAAAAAGTAGAACAGTTGAAAAAAATGACAGAAAAATTGGCGGAGGTATTCCTAGAAACTTATGGGGACTTAAGTTAAAATGTGAATGTGGTTCTAGTGTTCATAAAAGAAAATATCATATGAGATCAGATGGAACTATATCTTACTGTTTTCAATGCTATAAACAAATTAGAGAAGGTTCTGTAAATACAAGAATTAAAAAAGGTCTTAGTGTTGATGGTGCATGTAATTCTCCTTTAGTTCCTGAATGGAAGCTTCAACTTGCAGCTAACTTAATCTTTTCGAGTATATTTAAAGACAAAGATAGCGTAGTAGAACAATTAATAGATTTAATTGATAAGTATATCAAAGAAGAAACAAATGTTGATATATATCAATCAAAATTAAATGAAATAAACAAAAAGATTGATGATGAAAGTCAGTCAATAGATAAATTACTTAACTTATATTTAAAAGGAATAATTGATGAATCTAAATATGTTAAAAAGAAAGAAGAATCTGACATTATTCTTAATAGATTAATGATAGAAAAAAATGAATTATTAGAAAAAACTGGTACTCCAAAAGGTGAACTAGATAAAAGAGTATCGAAGATAAAAAAAAGTATCGTTGATTATGCCAATTACTTAGATAATAATATATCAGACAATATAATTGATCAATTTACTAGTAAAATAGTTATTAAAACAGATTGTATTGAATGGTATTTAAGTTATTTGGAAGAATTAAAAGGGTTGATAAACAAAGAAGATAGTCCAACATTATTCGCAGAGGTAGAAATGACTAATGACAATGTTGAACAATTTAAGAAAGATAATCCCGAATATAAAAAAATTTCATTGAAAGGTAATGAAACAATAAAAGTATTCATATAATATCTTTGATTTTAATAGTTTTAAGGCCCACCAATATTTGCTGTGGGCTCTTTTTTTTATGCCCACCAATATTTGTTGTGGTATTTCTTATTTACCCCCTAACATAACTGTGGTATACTTTATTTACCAAGAACATTTATCGTGGTATGCCACAATTACCACCAATGTTTATCGCGGCATGCTTATTCTCCTACAAATATTTGTTAGGGTACAAGCTGCTATCAAGTCCCACCAAAAATAGAATGAGAACACACTCCAAATGGTAAGATAAGAAAGACTCAAATGAGTCTTTTTTTGTTGGAATAAAAGGGTAAAACGGAAGGATGATAATATTATATAAATAATAAAAATGAGTTGGGTGGTGTGATGCCACAATAATAAATTTTTATGCAGGAAGGTAGCAATAAGGTTAGGGCTACTTTTTTTGTTGGTAAAAAAGTAAAACTGAAATGGAGGTAGATAGAATGTTTTACATTAAACCTAATTTAAAGAATATGTCTCAAGGAGCCAGACTTGAGTACATAAGAGAAGTTAGACATATGACTAAAGAGGACGTGGCAGCTTATTTTGGATTTGGAGGAAATGAACCGAATAAAACAATTCGTGAGTACGAAAACAATACTACTAGTCCAAGTCCAAGTAGATTGGAGGAATTGGCAAAGCTATATGAAGTAAGTGTGGATGCAATAAGAAAATATGATTTTACAACTCCTATAGAAGAAATCTACTATCAAATGTGGTATGAGGAACAATATCCATATTATCAATTAAATATAGATCCAGATAGATTTGCTGGTTCAGCATACAACATAAATGTATACAATGGAATTAATGAATGGTTAAAAATGAGAGAAAAAAGAGAAAAGTATGAAATAACAGATCAAGAGTATATTGAATGGAAATTTAATTTTAAATTAGAAAATCCATTAAAGTAATTGTAAATGTCAATCTTTTTTGTAGGTTTTTGGTAAAAAATTTTGTAGGTTTTTG
>ERZ779737.415-NODE-415-length-40671-cov-4.137187_pt1 | contig 40671 bp, 46 predicted proteins | sample MGYA00511889_ERZ779737 | MGnify/ENA primary metagenome ERZ779737 (study PRJEB29588, sample SAMEA2163575) | human gut metagenome | biome: human gut; feature: human-associated habitat; material: faeces | place: Denmark | collected 2008/2010 ... | reverse complement strand
AGTATTATTATATCACCATTTATTTTCTTTGATCCGTTTAGTCTAGCAGAATAAGTAATCAAAATTAAGAAACGATTCGAGGAAAGGAACAAATCATTCGTACTAAAAGTTATTGGCTGCCCACTGCCTAGTGTGGGAGAAATGGAGACAATTATGTTGAAAAGATCTAGAAAAGAAAAAAACTATAGCGTGGAAGATATGGTAGCTTGGATAAAAGAAGCTGATGTTATAGAAGTTCCTGAACTGAAAATATCCAAAGATTATGTGATTGATCATATCAATTATTTCATCGCTATCACTAATACATTTGGTGATTCAGACGAAATGTTTCATTGGTTCATCCGAAATAGGAAAGTAGCCGAACCAATGTTATTCAATGCACCAATAGGTGTAAGTGAGCAGTTTGCAATAATAATTTTAAATGCAATAGAGTTTGAGGATTGTGAACCTGTTATGGTAGTACGAGCATTGGAGACTCTTAAGATGTATGCTAATGCCACTGCACCTTTTAGAAAAACGTTGAAAGAAACGATCAAAAAATGTTTTGATAAATAAATTAAATTAGCTGGCACGCCGTTTAAGTTGCGTGCAGAAATGGAGAAGAATGTTATGTTAAGAACAAGAAAAGCGACAAGAAGAGAAGTTAAGAAGTTTGATTCAGGTGTTGTATTTGGTACATATAATACCGACGATGTGCATGTTTACTGTAAAGCGGTACACAATACACATACCTGCTGGAGACTAAAGATGAGACTCACCAGAGAGCAGTACATGAAGATGAGAACTGAGGGGATTATTGACATGGAAGTTCCAATGATGGTGTATTGCCGGACAGGAAAGAATTCGGACCTTGCATTTAAGAATGAAGCTGTCCGAATTAGATCAAACATAACAACTAATATGTATAGAAGAAGATTCTTTGCCATATTAGATGATATGTTGGATGTAGAATCATCTTCCTATTCAACACACTCGTTTGGTATTGTTGAATTTGAATTCAGCAATGCTATTTTGGATATGTAAATATATTAGAGGGATTCATAAAGAATCCCTCTTTTATTTTTTATTATCTTAGTAACCCTATAATAAATTTATATAAGGAGGTAAACTCATGGAGGATAAAGTACTTGATGGAGAGAGATTATGCGAATTGTTTATGAGCAAACAAGATACTCTTGAAGTTGCGGAAATGAAAGGAAAAGCAAGTAAATTTCTTGATGCTGCATGTGAGGAAATTGAAAAGAATATTAATGCAGGTAAAGAACCAATATCTATAGTATCTACAATCGAGAGCAAAGCTGGTATTATTGCTCCAAATAAACAATTAGAGTCTCTTTTTACATCATTTTTGTTCACTACAATTATGAAAAAGGAAGCAAAGAAAAGAAAACTTATGGTCGATTTTCAGCCTAGCGTAAAGCAGGTATCAGCTGATTCACAGCCGATCATGGAATTGATTTTGGTATGTACATTTGATATATAAAATAGGTGTATGGGGTTACCCCATACACCTTTCTTTTTTATAAAAGACCCTCTTCGATCAGATCTAAAGAAATATTCAGCTCATCTTGAGCTGCTTGTTCTCTTCTTAATCTACGATCGTCATAGAATTTCTTTAATTCTTTACGATCAGTAAATCTCTTTTCCATAAAGTCTTCACTGTTACCCTGTTCAAATCCAAGTAACTGAACTGCTTGAAGATATTCATTTTTATTTTTCAATACATCTTTCTCTTCTGATTTGATATCGGCGATAACTTTCTTCTGCGCTTTGATATTATCAGCTAATTCTTTCTTGATCTTAGGAGGGAGATCTTTATCATTCTTAAGATCACTTTCCATTCCTTCTAATATAGAAAGAATACGGTCTGGAGTTCCAGGATGAGCTCCAATTAATCCATCCATTTCCATCATCATACCATCAACTTTGTTGAACAGTTTTCTAATTACCGGAATTCTGTGAATAGTCTTCATATACAATCCTTGATTGTCCGGATTTCCCATTTTAACTAATGCTGTACTTGCTGCTGGACCATAACCATACATTGCAGCAAAATCATCTGACAATCTTTCTAATGATCTTGCGTAAGCATTCTGATGACCAGTAATAGCTACCTGTTTACTTGTTACTGTTTTCCAATTCCATTTGTTAATATGATTAATAAGTGAACAAACACCTGTAATAGTTAAAATGAAATGAGCTACATTATTAATAGTGCTTAATAAGAAATTAGCAAGGCCTAATGTGAGTAGATCGATTTCTCTAATTACAGGAATCTTCTTTTTGAGTTTATTGAACTTTGCTCTAAACAGTTTAAAGAAGTTAGTTGACATACCGGCATCTGTAGCTGCTTGAATGATCAATTGAGGATTCATGAGAATGATTCCTAAGATGATCTCCCGTACAATCTGAATTATTACGGTGGTTATATATACATCTTGCTGAGCTTCGATCATCGGAGATCTGTGTACGAAACTATGTCCGATCTCATGCAGAAACGTAGCAAATACCTCTTCATCTGTAAATGCTTTATTTGCAAATAACCCGCTTGTGATATATGATAAAGCTGCTACTCTGGCGCCTTTAGTAAACTTATATCCTTTAGATGTAGTAACGATAAGATCACCAGCATTTACATCAATACTGCTCGCTACAGGATATGTCATTGCGTTTGGTGTATTATTTGGTATGATTTGTAAGCTAAATGCGCTGAAGCCGAAAAACTTTTCAATCATCTCTTCTATTTTAGCTGTCTGCTTTGCGTTCTTAGCAGTTTTCCAACTAGCATAAGAATGACGCAAATTGCAGAATTCTTTGAATATCTCTTCGATTTCGTCTGTCTTTCCGATATATACTTCTTGTATAACCATATTTATCCTCCTCTATTTTAAAATTACTTTGATGTGGAGTTTAAAAATAAATAGCTCTTAACAATAAATTAGCGGAAAAGAGCAAGCGGAGATTCTTTCATCCCCTCATAATGTTTAACGATAAAGGTTGGCATCACGATGAATAAACCCTCTGCGCTTGCCATCCGCTTAGATTCCCTACAGGAAAAGTTTTTGTATTCTTTTTCCTTAAATATTTGTTTTCCTCGGGTGGATGCGTATTATATTTTGAAATAAATATTCAAGCTTCTTCCAAACTTATCTTCCATCCGAGGTTTTTAGTAATGGGCATTCGCCAAGCGGTAAGGCACAGGACTTTGACTCCTGCACTTCACCAGTTCGAATCTGGTATGCCCAGTTCGCTTATAGTTATCTAAATTAAATACCTATGAGTGACACGATTTTTATATGTCACATGGAGTAGAGGCATTTGCCTCTACTCCACCTTTTGCTATTTTTTAATATAGCAAAAACAAGATAATAAATTACACATTAAGGAGGACAATAATAATGTCAGAAGAACAGAATGTTGCAGAAGAAGTAGCTACAGAAACTGCTAATATCGCAGAACAGGAACAACCGTATTTCATGCAGGTTGCTAAATTTGAAAAAGTTTCTTTTGAAACTTTCTTAAATGAATTTAAACCATTATGGCTTGCAACAGCAAAGGCTGAAGCTGGAGATAACGAGCCGTTCTCTTACAATGAAGAACAGCTCAAAGAAACTGCTAAAACAATTTATGACAATATCCAATTACCACGTAGAGCTACTATCGGATCTGCCGGTTATGATTTCTATTTCCCGTTCGGGTACACAGAACTCAAACCTGGAATGTCCATCTTCATTCCGACAGGTATTAAAGTGCAAATGGTAGCAGGTTGGGCATTAAAACTGTACCCGAGATCAGGACTTGGAACAAAGTTCAGATTGCAACTTGATAATACAGTTGGTATTATCGATGGAGATTATTATGGCAATCCGAAAAATGAAGGTATAATTGTCGTTAAACTTACAAACGATTCAAGAGACGGACAGACTGTTTGTTTTGATAACGGAATGGCATTCTGTCAGGGAGTATTTGAAATCTTTGGAGTTACTGTAGATGATGAACCTGTAGCAGAAATGAGACAGGGCGGATTAGGATCTACAGATCAACAGCAGGAAACTGTGCAGGTGGAAATGCCGGTAGCTGAAACTGATACCGTGAATAAAAATGGTTCTCAGATATCTTCAGAAGATGTACCTAAAGAATGCAATACGGTATCTCAGGTAGAATTTGAAGCTAATGCGGAACATCCTACAGATGACGGTTGTTCGGAAGTAGCTACAGTTGACGTAGCAGGAGCTTATCCTGATGGAATGGATTGTGCTGAACCAGAACACTAAAACATTCTTATAATATCTAAAAAGGAGGTATTAGAGAATGTTATTACAGAACAATACACAGGTCACATTTGGCCTTGATGTAAAACTCACTTTCGATAATGGAACTACAAAAGTTGGCTCTGTTAAAGAAGGCGATTATCTTCTCTTAAGATTTTTATATAATGGAGAGAAGCTCATGAGAGCTTGCCAGGTAACAACAATTCAACCGGTACAGCTTGATACACAACCTATCTCATATGCTGCATCACTTATCGTAGATTGCTCTACTAAGTTCAATGCAGAGAGATTAAGAATCTCAGCAAAAGATATCTTGAATATCAGATTCGTTGATAAAGATTTTATTGATTCTTTAGCACCGGATTATGAAATTACTGAAGATATGATCAATAAGGATGCTATTCCATCCACACCGGAGAATCCGTATCAGACATCTGGTGTAGGAGTCGCTGGAGTTGATGAGGCTAGAATCCTTAGATAGGAGGCTAGTTAAACATGGCAGAACTTACAAAAAAGAAGAGACAAGATATTGAAAAATATATCTATGGATTCTTCGATATATTAGACAAATCAGGAACAAATACTCGATACTATAAAGAGTTATTTGCCTCTATGTCTGATGCACAATTTATAAAATTCATATCTAAAGATTATCCGTTCAAACTTCAGGTTAGGCAGAGTGTTGTAGAACCTAAGATGGACGATATCGTTAAATCATGTGATTATACGGGAGTTCCATTATTGGAGGAGATCCATCTTCCTTATCTCTATAAAGATGCTAATGGAAATTCCGTAAAAACTGCTAAATGTTTTGTAGGTTATCAGCACCACAAAAAGGTTCAGCAGATTGTAACAAAGAAAAGTAAATGGGCTCTTGATACAGCTAATCGTGACATGAAGAGTGGTAGACTTGTGGGTCATGATAAGGGTACAGGAGTCTCAGATCGAGAGTTCGAGAGTTTAGCTACCCTTGGGCTTTACGATACGATGTACGAATTCTCTAGACCTAAAGCAGACGCGATGAAAGCTAAAGATGCTATGAACGCTGCTATTAGTACAAAAGGATTTGTAACTCAAGATGACATTCCAAACGATGTGGACGATGTATTATCGAGAAACTTAGTTAATGTCTATATGACAAGTGCATTGCTCGCAACAAACTTGGTTGATCAGGATAACTATACACCATACACATTGAAGAACAAGCAACGTCAAGTAGAAAGACGTTAGTGGAGGGAATTAATATGGAAAAAAATAATCAGAACGGATCCTATGTGATTCAGGAACAGGGAGATCTTGGTCTTGGAACTCAGGCTATTGATCCAAAGTATGTTGGTGAAAATGGAGAGATCAGGATTCCTAAAGATGATAAAGATCAGGGATTCAAAAGACGGTAATGAGAAGCGGGTGGAGGGAAACCTCTACCTGCTATTCTTTTTAGGAGGGGAATAATATGAAGAAAATATTCATTATTTATAGTGTAGTAGCAACTATTGCTGCTGGAGCTGCTTGGGCAACTTGTTTTAAATTAATGGACAAGATAGAAACTCAGAAGTTTATCATTACCAATCTCAATGAAATTGCAGAAATGAAACAAGACCGTTTAGATGAATATGCTTCTAAACAGATTACAATAGATATTTTAAACAAACAAATCAAAGATGCGCAGGATCAGTTAGAAACTCTAAAAAGCGAATCGGATGAGTCTAATTAGTCCAGAATACATCAATACAGAGCACCTAACACATCTATAATAGACATATAGAAATCAAAGGAGGGTGTTTTATGTGAAAGATAAACGGTATGAAATTATAATTGATGCGGACCCCACAAATGGCATCAAAGTAACTAATATCGAAACAGGCGATCCCGTAGAAGTGTATCGACTTTATCAACTTCAATCGAATGAAGTAGTTCCGGAGCTCCCGGTATACGACAAAAGATACAAAGTTGATAGCGAGTCACTGTGGATAACTATCAATCCGTTTAATGGAATTATTTTTGTTATTGCAGGAACTATACGTCCTGGATTAGTACAGGGTAAATATGCTTTTTATGCGCATATGAATGATGATGACAGCCAATTAAGAGGCTATGTTTTTACGTATAAAGAGTTGAAAACTATGTTTGTAGATAAATAAGGAGGATAAATAATATGTTTTGTAGATTAATTGGATTAGGAGCAGCTGGTAATAAAGCAGCTATTACAGCAGTAGAAAACGAGATCATGCCTATCAAGCATGTTATGCTGGTAAATAGTACGCTTAAGGATATTCCGGCTGACTATCAGAACAAAGATGGAGCAAATGTAAAACAGTTTGTTGGAGCTTACGGTGGCTGTGGTAAAGAAAGAGATCTTTCTTATAAACTTGCCGAAGATACATTAAAACAGAATGCTTTGGGATTAGAAGAATTTCTGAGCATTGGAGAGGATAATGAAGCTGAACTTGTTATCTTAGTAGCATCTACAGAGGGTGGTACTGGATCTGGATCAGTTCCGTTAATTGCAAACTTCATCAGAAATGTGTATGGTATTCCGGTACATGTATTTGGTATTGCAGGATTTGAAGATGATGTCCGTGGTATGAGAAATACTGTAGACTTCTTCAAAGAGATGGCATCTAACTTTACAGTTGAATGTATCAAGAATGCTAAGTTCCTTAGTGAATGCAACGGGAACAAAATCAAAGCAGAGAAAGAAGCAAATAAAGAGTTCTGTAAAAAGATTTCAGTTCTTATGGGGCTGCAGATCAGAGACTCTGAGCACAACATTGATCCTACCGATCTTCTGAAAGTCTCTACAGAAGAGGGATATATGATCATTGAGACTTGTGTATTCAATGATAAGATCAAAAACGCAGAGCAGTTCAGACAGGGTGTAGTTGATGCTCTTGATAAATCTAAAGCACTTGACGTAGATTCAGAAGCTATCTCAAGACTTGGAATTATCATGAATATCAAACCTGAGAATACAGATTATATTGACTATCAGGACGTGATCGTAGAACGCTATGGTATCCCATATGAAAAGTTTGAGCATATTCAGCATGAAGTGCAGACTATGCCAGAGTTCATTTCATTTATCATGGCAGGTATGAAGATGCCTACAGAAGAAGTGCAGGCTACGTATGAAAATTATCAGAAATCTGTAGCAAGAGTAAATAAATCAGCAGATGATTTCTTCTCTACAATCAAAGAGAAACAGATCAAAGCTGATGACTCTAAGTTCGATCTTGAGAGTAAAGATCAGAGAAAGAAAAACACAATGAGTGCAGCTGACTTCTTTAAGAAAGAAGCAACACCGGCTGGAAAGTTTAAAAACACTACAACAAAAATGATAAGTGTTGAAGATTCATTAGAAGAATACTAGGAGGAAATTAATATGTTCGGACAGTTAGAACCAGTCAAACCATCAACAGATTTTGTCACTGTTGATCTTACAAATACAGTATTGCTTACAGATGATGAGTTATGTTCAAAGTTGGATGATGCTAGTTTAGCTGACGAACAATATTACAAACTCATTACAAACTATTACAAAAAGATGCTTGATGATATCTTTACAAAGAAAGAAACTCGTCAGGCATCTGTGTTTACAAAATACTTTACTCAATCTAGATTTGTATCTGTATTGACTCAGGTAATGTATACTGTAGAAATTACAGATATAGATAGAAGAAGATTGAATAAGATGTGTTATGACTATCTTAGTATCACCGAAGCAGATGAGTATGTAACTGGTCTGCTTATGGCATTATCTAAGACAGTCAACAGAGATAAACTTCCAAGACTTTGTGCAATCCCATTGCCAGAAGATTTAGCTACAATGCTGGCTTTGTCTCGATACTCATCTGAGAAAGATGTAGTTAATGTAAGACGATTGAATAAGGTATTAATGTCTCAATCGATAGAGTTCATGACAGAGCAGAAAATTATAGATATCTATACAACTCTGTTTAGTCATGTTCTTCCACTATTCACTGGAGTTATGCTTGATGTGGTATCACCTCAGAATCTGAGTTCAAATTCTTCTGAGGTTTATGGTACTATATCATTAGCAATTTTGGATATCATGAACGAACTTCCATTAGCAGATATCAAAAAAGGATTAAAACTGTTTGATGAGAATCGTAAAATGCAATATCCAGATAATCCATTGAGATTTAATATTGAAAGTTTTTCACCTGTAGATTATCCAAGAATCAATAAAGCTTTGGATGATCTTAAGTCCGAAGGGGTAGTATTATCAATACGATAGGATTTAGTCAGGTGTAGTGATACACCTGACTTCTTTCTTTTTTATGATTTTAACTACGCAAAAACTATCAAATAAACTAATTTAGGAGGAGAATATTATGGCAGATATTTCAGTTGCAGGATTATTTAGAGAGAAAATGAAGACAATAAAAGATCCTAGAATGTCTATGGAAAATGAACCTGATTATGCTTATCCAACAGGATTCCTTACGTTCGATTTTATGAATGGGGCTGTTGTGCATGTAAAGAAAGATGATCAGAGATTCACATATAATTCCATCGGTATTGTAGATGGGTCTATGGTAACTGTTATTGGACGATCAAGTTGTGGTAAAACAACATGGACTGTTCAGACAGCAGGAAATATTATTAGACCATTCAAATCATCTTCAGTATGGATGGATAGTGTTGAGGGTGGTATTACAGATGCCAGATCTCAGCAGTTATTGAAACTTGTAGGTACTAAATGGAAAAAGAGATGGATTGCTAGAAATACAGGAGTTACGGCAGAAAACTTTTATGAGCGTGTCAAAGCAGTTCATGATTTGAAGATGGAGGTAAAAGATGACATTACATACGATACAGGAGTTTACACGTCAACAGGTGAAAGAATCTACAAAATGGAGCCGTCTTGCTATATTCTTGACAGTCTTGCTATGCTTACACCGGATAAGTATGCGGAAGAAGACGAACTGTCAGGGCAGATGTCAGTAACAGCTGCAGCTAAGACAAATACAACAGTATTTAAGAGAATTATCCCTCTCCTTAAAGCTGCAAATATTATTCTGTTTGTGATTAACCATATCACAGAAAGTGTGGATATCAATCCGTTCTCTCATTCTCAGGGACAGTTATCTTATCTTAAACAGGGAGAAAGACTTGGCGGTGGTAGAGCCGCTATCTATGTAACAAATCTTCTTGTTAGATTAGATGACCACTCTAAAATGAAGACAGGTGAGGGAATTGATATCGATGGATCGCTCGTTGATTTCACATTACTTAAATCAAGAACAGCATCCGTTGGTCAGAAATGTACTCTTGTCTTTAATTATAAGACTGGATTTGATCCGGACTTATCATTATACTATTTCCTAAAGACGTGTAAGAAAGTCAACGGTAAGGGTGTGGGAATGTATATCGGAGATCGAAGCGATTTGAAATTCTCACAAAAGAACTTTACTACTAAGCTGAAAGAAAATGAAGAGTTTAGAAATGTATTTGTTTCGGAAGTATTAGCGGAACTCCAGAATCTTATCTATGATCCGGGAGAGGCTGATGAGGTTGATACAGGATTCGACGTTACTTCTCAGATCCTGAACAATATCCAAATGGCAGCATAATGATATATTATATATATGAGAATATAAAAGGTACACGAACTTATCGTGTACCTTTAAATATTCCAAGAACTATAGAAAGGAGACCGGTTAATGGAACCAGCTACATTTATTAAAGAGTCTCAAGAGAATATTGACAGATTAAAAGTCAAAGAACAGATGCTTGGAAAAGGGTTATGCCAGCCGTTTGCTGATTGTAACTCTGGTTCAAGAAAACTTATGTATGCTATTCATATCGAACAGTCACTTCCGCTATTGGAGCCAGAGGTACCGTTCATTATGACAGGATACGAACAGCGATATGCTGAGAGATCTTCATCGATCATCAAAGCAGATGCTGACTATGAGGTGGTAGCAAAGATTAGCAAATTTCAAAATGCACCTCAAAGACATTATTTCTTAATCTTAAGAAATATTCACAACAACAAGCTTAAGATGCTTGAGAGAAAAGATTATTCTTACAGTTCAGAAACATATGGTTATGCATATGATAATACTGTTATGGATAATCTCGATATTGGTTATGAAGTTCCACAGAATGAATTGGTTAGACGATCAACAGCGTATGATTCTTCTATGAATCCAGAGAACAGTGTGAACTTATTGACCACATATCTTGCAACCGATGCAACAATGGAGGATAGTATTTGGATATCTGAGACTGCTCAGAAGAAATTATCATCCAATTTATATAAGAAAGTATCTATTATCTTAAATGATAATGATATGCTTCTTAATCTGATGGGGGATGAAAACACATATAAGAGTTTCCCGTTAGTTGGCGAAAGGGTTAAAGATGGAATCCTTTGTGCTGTAAGGCGAGAGAAAATTGAAGATTGTTTATTTACACAATCTACAGAAATGCTGAGAAGAATTCTGATGTCTGATGATAAGTATACGCCAGGATTAGACACAGAAGTTATTGATATTGATATTGCTTGCAATAACCCGGAGTTACTGAAAGAAAAACACAGCAATACTCAGGTATTGCAGGTGTATAATGATCACTTAAGATTTGCAGGAGAGTTCGTGTCTACGATATCTAAACTGTTAGATCAATATGGACTGAATATCAAAACAGATACAGATTATTTCTTAGGTGAAATGTATACAAAACTTAAAGCAGAGGTTGATGGAACTCAGTTCCGTGAGAATAAGGTATATTCAGGAACCAAGATCACATTTATGCTTAGAGAAATAAGTGTTCCGTCTATTGGCGATAAGCTTGCTAATAGATATGGAGGAAAGGGTGTAATCGCTAAGATTGTACCGGATGAGATGATGCCTAAACTTGCATTGACAAATGAACCAATAGAAATGCTGGTAAACAGTTCTACATGTATTAACCGAGAGAATATCGGACAGTGGCATGAATTGTCCTTAACTCATATCGGTAAATGTATTACTGACTTAGCTAGAATTGGATATTTCACAACAGATGAAGCTTTGCATGAGATCGTGAAGTATTTAAGTTTTGCTTCTCCAGTAGAGGCAGAGTCACTTGCTGATTTCTTATCATCAAGATCTGATGAAGATAAAGATGTATATCTTCAATCTATCATCGATTCTGGAAATATTATTGTATCTAACAAGCCAATGTCTGAATCTATGAGTTTGGATATGCTTGCAGAATTATGGGATGCATTTCCATATGTAACTCAAAGATCTATTTTAGCACCATTGAAAGGATCTAATGGAAAAACTAGATTTGTTCAAGCTAGACGTCCAGGTGTAGTAGGTCATCTTAGTATGTATAGGTTGCAGCAATATGCTCAAGAAAAACATTCTGTAACTGCACTGTCAGCTACTAATCTTAGAAACGAGAATAGTAGGAATAAAGCTAACAAGTATTATAAGTCTACGCATCAGGCTACTCCTATCAACTTTGGCGATATGGAGACTGGTAACTTCGGACATCTCGGATTTGAAAATGTCGTAACAGTTCTTATGATTCATTCAGCATCACCACATGCGAGAAGACTTGTAGAGAAGATGTTTACAGACGATCCATATCTTGTAGATATCAAACTTGATGAAGATTCAAGTAATAGATCTGCAGAGATTCTTAATACCTATCTTAAGACTATTGGTTACAAGTTGGTATTTGAAAAGAAGAGAAAGAAACTTGTAAGACCATTTACAACTGCTCCGTTTACAAGAGGTGGTAATAACCATAGTATGCCAAAACCATTCTTTAGAATTGATCCAACGCAGCAGATTGCAGATGTACAGGCATACTTCAAGTGGTTGGAAGAATGTGATGAGAATATCAAGAAACGTCCATTCTTATATAAACCATTCAAGTATGAAGTTAAGAAACAGACTGAGTAAACAAAATTTTGGTTGCATGATATAACCATGCAACCAAATATTATTTCTAGAAAGGAGGAAACTATGACTATTCATGAAATAGCAGAACGAGTTCAAGTAGGAGACTTTCAATCTGCATATGATAATATCATTCAGATTGGAGAGGCTTGCACTAAATGCTTGGACTATTCTGATGATGAAATGAAGAAAAATAAACCAATGGAAGATTTGTTAGTAGATCTGATTACTATAGGTAATTGCACTTATAATAATACTGATCGAGACTACCTTCCAATAGATGATGGTGTATATGATCTCCTGGCAGAAAAGCTTAAGAGAGTAAACTATTATAGATTTGTACCAGGAGCTGCACCGGTTAAGACTACTATTGAAAATAGTAAAGATACTATCATAGATAATAAGACTGAGGATATAGTTAAGCCATTTACAATCATGAGCAAAGATGATAGAGAGAAAATGGAAGATGCTTTTTATCCTCAAATAATAACAATGGCAAAACCATATGATCTTAGATCTAATGTATACAAACCATTCTATACAAAAGATACTGGGATGAATTATGTTACTAAGAGACTTCATGATACGGCACACAATTATCCTAATCTTGTAGGTACACTGGATAAATGCAAATTCGTGTTGACAAAACAAGCAGTAGATTTAGGGGTGGCAAAAGATCCTAACGTATCTATACTTGAAAGGGATTTCTTTGAGCCATTGTTACGATCTGGACTGCTGGATATGCAAACTCCTATCGATATGATAGGTACTCTAAAATATGACGGTGTTTCTGTGGAAGCTGATTGCACTGATGAAGTTGTAGGGGCAAGATCACGAGGAGATACAGATAATAATGTAGCTTCAGACTTAACTCCTATTCTTGGTGGATATAAGTTTCCTAATGCACCTAAACTGGATAAACCTATCGGGGTAAAGTTTGAAGCAATTGTTCGTAATGTAGATTTACAATTATTGAATGAGTGTTTCGGGACTAGTTATATCAATGGTAGAACTGCTATTATAGGAATACTTGGATCTTCTAATGCAAGTCAGTTAAGAGATTTCATTACATTAGTTCCACTTCAAGCAGACTTCGGGCCGGATGTACCAAAACCATCTAGAATAGATGAAATAACTTTCCTTAATAAGTATTATGCTACAAGAGAATATCTTAGATATGTAGAGTTTCATGACACCTTTGCAAATCTCATGTTTAAGATAAACAAATACGTATCTGAAGCAGAGTATTTTAGACAGTGGGGAACTTTCATGTATGATGGTGTTGTATTAGAATTGACCAATCCAGACTTTGTAGAAAAGTTAGGAAGAAAGGGAGCAATTAATCAGTACGAGATGGCAGTGAAATTTAATCCACTGAAGAGAATTACTACATTCACAGGATTCACTTATACAGTTGGACAGAATGGAACAATCACTCCGATGATTCATTATACGCCTATTGAATTTATGGGTGCAATTCATACTAAATCTACTGGATCTTCTTACGAAAGATTTAGAGATTTAGATTTAAGAATCGGTGATCAGATTGCAGTTTCTTATATCAATGATGTAATGCCATATGTTACAAAAATAGATACTGAAGCTAATAGGATAAATCACCAGAAACCTATACTACCAGAAGAAACATTTCCGACCACTTGTCCGTCCTGTGGGGCAGAATTACTTCCATCTACTGGCGGAAAAACTATGAGATGTCCTAATCCAGATTGTCCAGAGAAGAATAGGCAGAGAGCTGCGAATATGCTGGCTAAGTTAGGGATAAAAGATTTTGGTGAATCTTTTGTAGATATTATGGGACCTTGTTCATTGTATCAATTGATGGGAATGTCTGTTGATGATTTTGCAAAGTTAGGTCCTACGAATGCACAGAAGATTTATAATCAGTTACAGAATCTTAAAGTAAATAAGCTCCCAGATTATCGTATAATAGGAGCGTTAGGATTCACAAATGTATCTGCAAAGAAATGGAAGACTATCTTCTCCCATATACCATTAGAAGTTCTATTTAGTATGTATGGTATGGATGATGAGACTTTCATAAATACTCTTGCTAATATAAAAGGAGTTGGTCCGATTACAGCTAGTGTTATAGCTGATGAGTTCACCTTCTTCTTCCCAGATATATTGTATATCTTCTTACATTCTATGTATATACCAACCCCTGTTGGTGATGGCGGAGCTAAGTATGTGATAAGATTTTCAGGATTCAGAGATGCAGAATTTGCAGAAGTTTTGAATAAACTTCCGTATGTAGATTGTGATCCAGATGCTGGAGTTACAAAGAAGACAACACACCTATTAGTACCATATTCAGGCTTCAGTTCAACTAAAGTTAACAAAGCAAAGCAGTATGGTGTTCAGATAGTAGATGCAAAAGATTTTATGAGAAATACAGCTTTATATATACCAGAAGCTGTAGAAAATTAAAAGGTGATAAACCATATTGTAATCATATATTATATATATGATATTCGATATGGATATCAGAATATATTACATGTTTTCTAAGGAGGAAAAGAATATGGAAACAACGACAACAAATGTTAAAGAAAGTAATGTATTACAGAATTTTGCACTTCTCTGCGGATCAAACGCAGGATGGGCATTGACTCAGGAAGACAGCGAATGGTATTTCAAAACAGCAGTAGCCGGTATTACCGATGCAGTTAATATTCTTAAGAATAAGTCAGTACCAGTAGCAGTTATGATCCAGGATTTAAAGGGAAACAAGATCATTTTCGCATGTGTTGAATGGGTAGAGGCCGATGATTCTGATGAAGCAGCAACAGGAAACTGGACATATTTCTGGTCATGGGATATGGCAGATCTTCCGGAAAATGCTACAGTATATACAATTGATCAGAAACAGGTGCTGGAAATCATTCTTAACCGTGGATACAACCTTTGTAATATGGCAGTACCGAGCCTGTCAAATCTTGCACAATTAGCAGTGTACATGTTCAATCTGCTTCATGATACATTAGATCAGGAGGCTGTTGAAGAAGGACATGAATGGGTTCTCGATTTCGAAGGATACTTCGAAGCCGCTGTACAGGTAGAAGGTGGAAAGAAAACATATTCATTCACTCCAAAGGGAGAAATGAAAATGCTCATTAAAGATGATACAGCCGGAGAGAAATAAGAACTGGTCGTGAATTAGAAATAGGCTGTGGGTATTCAGTACCCACAGCATTATTTTTTGGAGGATGTATACTATGGTTGATAGAAGAGAAATATTAATTGATGGAAGAGTAATGGAAGTAGTAGATATCGAGAAATATGCAAAGAATCCAGAAGGATATTTGAATGGGTATGTTGCAGTAGATATTGGTCAAGATACAGTATTTCCAGTTCTCCCAGCAAATAGTAAAAGCCCAGGAATTACAATTAAACGAAACTGTCCAATTCTCTATGCTAATGTACCAACAGGAGAGACTGCGGAACAGTATAAGAAAAAGAATATGATTGACTATTCCAAATCATCCACATTCAAGGAATTTGCGGAAAAACAAGATATGGTCAGAGAAATTGAGAAAGATATCCTCACATCTCCAGATAATATCTATGTTCCGCCAAGAGACGAGAATGATAGCGATGCAATGAAAGCATTGAAAGATGCAGTCGAGATGAAACATATTGATCTTGATAAGTATGAACCTAGATTTGGTTCTAATTATAATAATGATAAGCGTATCTTTAACAAGAGCACGATTTCATTAGCTATGCTGATGAGAATGTGTAATGCTCTTGATATTAAAGCATCTCTGACATTAGAAGATCAAACACCAGTGGAGGGTCAGGAAATACCAAATCCGATGGGAAATAGCATCACTGTTGAGTTAACTTCAGGCAACAATGAGGATTAGGAGGAAGTTAATGAGCGAGATAAAAACACAACAACAATTTATTCATCAGTTTAATGAAACTCATAGAGAGCAGTTTAATGATGAATTATTCAAAAGAGAAGATGATGAGATTATTGAAGAATTGAAGAAAGTAATCTTATCATGTGAAAGACATATGTACTTTACGTTAAAAGTACAGAAATTTACAGTGATTGATGATTATCCGACAATCATTCAATTGCTGAGAGAACAGGAGAATATTAAATCTGACTCGAAAGACAAAGATTTCAATAGATATGACTATATAGCACTTAATGATTCAGCTGTCAGACTTCTTGTTGTAGATTACTTTATTAAAGTAAAATACCCGAAGAGAGAAGCTGCAGGAGAGAAAACACTACGAGTGCTTATCATGGTCCCACGATTTGTTGATAAGTATTATTTTAAGATCTTTGGAAATTATTATTGTCCAAAATACCAGCTTGTTGATGGTAGTACCTATAATAACGCAAATAGTAATGCGAAATGTCAGAACGTAACTTTCAAATCACTATTTATGGCTACACGAATTTTTAAATATACTGTAGATTTCAATTTTATCAACGAACCGTTACCGGTACCTGGGATTTATTACAATTCTAGTATCTTCACTAAGTTCGTTCCGGTGATGAAGTATATTCTCGCCAGATATGGACTGTATGATACTATGAGAGCATTAGGTGTACCGGAATTATATCTCCATGATGAAAATCCAAAGAACGATGATTGGTATACATTGAAAAAGCATAATGTGTATATTTCAATGCCTAAATTTATATTCGATCATGATCAGGTAGCGCAGAGTTTGATGTATACTATATATCTTTCAGTGACGAACAAAGACTTTGATTCTAAACTGATGTGGACAAATGAGTTTTGGTTAAGATCTCTTGGAGAATCTTATTCTAACAAAACAGCAGCAAAGGGAGCGTCTGTATTGGAATCGTTAGAGTCCATCTATGATATTCCGACTAAGGAAGCTTTGAGACTTCCAGAAGAACACAAGAGAGATATATATCATGTATTGATCTGGATTATCAGAGAATTCACAGAGTTGAGAAAGAAAAACAATCTCGACGTTGGAACTAAACGAAGAAGACTTGCAGATTATTTCGCAGCTATATATGCAATGAAATTATCGACAGGACTTTTCAAACTATCTGATGATGGTGAAAATATTCAGGTATCTCAGATTGAGAAACGTATATTCACATTCCCGGACTATTTACTGAAACAAATCTCATTAGATCGATTGGTAAATAGTAAAGGTAGTGTAAATGATATGGATGGGTTTGCGGCTCTGAAATGGTCATTTAAAGGATTGGCTGGATTAGGAGAAACTAAAGATTCATCTATACCTGCAGGTTATAAACAGGTCCACCCATCTCATTTAGGAAGAATCGATCTGGATTCATCTTCACCTAATGATCCTGGTATGAACGGTATGCTTTGTCCGATGGCAGATACATTTGATAGCTATTTTTCGGATTATACAGAACCAAATAACTGGAGAGAAGAAGTACGCGAGATGCTCACAGAGTACCAGAAGATGTGCAATAAGAAACAGGTATTTCACTTACAGAAAGAAATTGGAGTTATCCCGTATAATGACCCTAGAGAAGATATGATTGATGGGGAGATTTCTCATGTAGAAAACTTGGTAATGCCATTCATTATCAATGTGGATGAGAGTATGATCGATGTTGCGCCCGTCTCTAAATAAATTTACAAGACATTAGATTAATACAAAAATTTAGAAAGAGGTGCAACGAATGGCTACAGTATCTAAGAAAAGATATCGGTATTTTCTGTTTTCACAGAATCAATATAAATTAAGATGTGAAGCTGAGGCACGTATCGGTAAGCAGTACGTGCCTGGTAAAGTATTACAAAATGGGCGATGGAAAGATTATACTGAAATCTCATCAACCCCTTCAAATAATAAATTTGCTGATGCAAAGATTATTGCTGAGGGAAATTTAGAAGACATGGAGTATAAGAAAGCATCAAGTGAATGGAGGGTAAGATAATGGGAGAAAAAAAGAACAAACCTTTCTATTACTTGAAGCCTAACCAATGTCGATCTTGTGGTGGTAAACTTGAATTGGTGGATGAGGATATAGCTGTAGCTAAACTAGATTCTAAAGGTTTACCTATGTGGGGAGATTCATATACAAATCAAAGATTAAGATGCCCGAAATGTGGCTCTGAATTTGATTGTGTCAAACAAGGCATGAGTTTTGTTATTGCTCCTACAGCCCCACCAATACAGCCTATTATGAAGGATTTCAATCCATTTTATCAATAAAAATACCCAGTAGACTTTTGACAGTCTACTGGGCAAATTTCTAGGAGTAAAATAATTATGAAAAAATCAAACAAAATATACTTACAGGACACGCAAGAATCCATGGCAATAATAAAGGACACCTTAAAAGAGGCATTCACCTTATATAATGCCCATAAAAATTTATCCGAGCGACATTATATCAAGATAGAATTCGACACGGGAGCCTTTATTATTATAAAAATGTTCAGTCCTGATAACAATTTTGAGAATCAAGTTGGAACGGTTAGTATTACAGATAAGCGTATATCGGGCGAAGCTCATGTATGCTTAGTAGCATTTGCATATAATTCTAACCCAAACAATATAGACGTACTAATAGAAGAAGTACTATTACATCATATAAATGTCATAACGGACCACTTAGCTAATGACTGGATCGAGATAAAACATAACTTTGACGAATCAGAGCCTAAACGAAAATATACTGAGATATCTATTAAAGGTGATATCCCACTCAAAGAGGCTATGGACGATTGGATTGTGTATATTAAGACGTCTTTAGGTTATGGTAAACGAACTATATGCTCTGGGGCTTGGAATATTAATATAGGAACCCCTGAGCAAACCAAAATCAAATTCTCGTTGATGGTCGAGTTGCATAATATAAACGGGTTAGATTGCTATTACTGTGAAGGTATTCAGAATATGGAAATAGAATCAGATGTAGTAACTGATGAAGGGTTAAGAGATTATCTTTACAGTTTTGCAGATTATGTAAAGAAACTAGTATCTTACACATTACCAAACAAAAAAGAAACAGTAGTAATTAAGTTTTATGCAGAGGAGGAATAAACTATGTATAGTGAAATTTATGATGGGATGATGGATATTTTAAATAGAGATCCAAGTGAAAAACTGTTAACTGAAATGAGAAATATGGGACATATCCCACATTTCTTAGCATTGTCATTTGACTTTGATCCTCAGAAGATTCTTAGAGTGAAGAGAGTCAAAGTTGCCAATGGTCCAGACATCGTATTTGTTCTGGCATTTTCGCCGGACAAGACACCGGATGGAAGGTATGTAGATTACATTGTAATGGACGGTGAGATCTGTAAAGTGATTCTTTTGAATATGAATCTACTTACATCAGAAGATCTCAGTAAACAGGCATCTACCATTGCGTGGGCAGTATATAACGCTTGCCTTGGAATTGCCGAGTCTTACAAGAGCATTATCGATACAGAAGGCAGTTCACCATACGCTATAAATACAATGGTGTACTATGCTCCAGCTGTAATTACAATTCAGTTATTTAGAAAACTGTTCAAAGACCAGCAGGATGATGATGTTAATATACAGACCACTGCAGCTATTATGATGTATAGCAGAGCAAATCCAACACTGGATACAATTAGTAGTATTTGTAGAGCTATCGATGATACTAGCTTAACAGAATTATTAGACTGCTCATATTTACTTACATTGGACAGAGACGTATATCCAGGTGCATTATTTGCAGATGAGACAGAAGACGAAGAAGAGGAAGAGGACGATGAATAAGCCATTTGTGTATGAGAGGGCAGACACATGCCCAAATTGCCATTGTGAGAGGTCATTAGAAGCTTACCTTATCAATGGAGATCCGGCAAGATTGACTATAGCAATAGACAGAGGAGTTGATATGTCGAAGACGAAAGTAGCTTATCTGAAATGCAAACATTGCAGATCAGAGTTCTTTCCGAATTGGATGCACAAAACAGTTCCTTATCCTATGACTCCGTCTAACTATCAAGATTTTATCAACAGCTATATTATAAGCTATAAGAAAGGAGAGAGTGCGTAAGCACTCTCTTTCTTTTTTAGTATACCCTAAACGATATAATAAAATAACGTAATTGGAGGTATTAGGTACAATGAGACTTGTATCAGCAAGATTTAAAGGTTTAAAAGGAATATATAATAAATCTGGACAGAAAGAAATCTTTATAGATTTCACCAAATGTCTTCACAATATAATTTATATTATGGGGAAAAATGGTAGTGGAAAATCTACATTAATGAATGCTTTAAATCCATTACCAGATTCTCCACAGATGTATTTGGACCATGAATTGGGAGAGAAGGAAATAGTATATTCTACAGATAGTGCTATGTATAGAATACTTATCCAATACCCAATATATGGTAATGGTACTAGAGCTGTAACTAAAGCTTTTTTCTCAGAAGTACAATCAGATGGAACTTTGGTCGAACTCAATTCGAATGGAACTGTAGGATCATTTAAAGATATCTTGTTTAGCAAGTTTGCACTAGATCCAAACTTTGTTTCTTTATCATATCTTTCTGTAGAGAATAGAGGTATTGTTGATAAGCGACCTGCTGATAGAAAGAAATTAATCAGTAATCTTCTGGAGAGTGTGGAAGTATATAATGATATCTATAAGACTTTGGGTAAAAGATCTTCAGTATTTAGATCTATGAAAAACAGCATAGCTGCGAAGATCGATTCTATCGGAGACGAACAGAAACTGATTATGGATAAAGCAGCCGGAGAGAATAGATTAAATGTCTTAGAGCAAAATAAGAAATTCTTAGAGGACCAAATAGCTGCGTCTAGAGCAACAATAAAGTTATTAGATCCAAATGATGAGATACAAAACAAGTATAGAGCATTAATGAGTGATATGTCTGACATAGAAAATAATCTTAAACTGTTAAGTGGATCAGAACAGAGTGATATGGATTCACTCATCAAAGAGCATTCGGAATTGAAAGAGTTAGAGATTCAATATACTCAAGATATAAAAAACATGAAAGATTCTATGGATCTTATGCTTACAGAAAGAGAAGAGGATGCTAAAGTAATTTTTGTAAAGCGAGAGAAATATAACTCATTGATCTCCCAGGGTGATTTCACTGAGCTGTCTGATACGATCGATATGCTTATGGAGAAGATCAAAGGGTATGAAGATATTTTTAGAAAAACTGGTATCAGTGGAGATCTTGTTACTAAAGATGAATATATAATCGGACTAAATACATTGGAAAGTCTGAGAGATGCAGTATCTAACGTGAAGTCTTATGCATCTAATGAGAGTATTGTTAGAGCTTGCGGGTTTATTATTACCGGTAAACAAGTTCTACCTATGCTGAACTCTTATACAGATAACGCTGATAGTATAAGAGCAGATATTGACGATCTTAAATCCAAATTAGCATACGCTAATGGATTATATGATAAAACTACCATTCTGGATAATAGACCAGAATCATGCAAAATAAATACATGTAGTTTTATTAAAGATGCATTGGAGGCTAAAGCTCAAAACCCAGAAAAACAAATTGCTATGTACAGCACTTCTATTGATGATTTAACAGATCAATTGAAGAGATGTGAAAAAGATATCCAATTCTATACAGAAGTTCAAAAAGTATATGCAGATTTGAATATTGTGGTTAGATCTATAAGAAGCAATAGTAGTATACTTTCCAAAATGCCAAATGGAAATATCTTTAGTGATGTACAACAATTCTTAACTAGAGTCATGGAAGGTGATAACTTTAACGATATATATGATTTGTATCAATATATTGGATATGCAAATATATATGAATTGTATCGTATTGATATGGATAAGGTGAAAGAACTTAAATCTGAAATGAGATTAGTTCAAGCACAGAAAGATATTATTGATGATCTTCAAGCTGAGTTGGATAGGCTTGGGGCGAAGTTAGCAAATATTGCAGATAAAATGGCCACAGTTAATAATGAGATTAGTGAGAAAACTAAACAAGTTGGAGTGCTAAGATCTAAATTGGCCAATCTTGATACTGCAATCAGCAGGCAGAGAAAAATAGATGATCTTGAATATCAGAAAAGAGAATATACTTCTCAGATAAATACTGTATCTGCTAGTATTGAGAAAATATCAACTGAAATTAATAGGATCAATTCTTGTAATTCTCAGTTACAAGGTATTATTCAGGAGATGACTCCACTTAGGAAGATGGTTGATGAGTTGAGTTATTCACTTACCAAATTAGCCGAATACAAAACAGAGTATGATCAATATGAAAAGAAATACCAGCTAATTGAATTGCTTAAGAAATATTCGTCACCAACCAAAGGTGGTATACAGACTATTTTCATGCAGTTATATATGGATAAGACATTAAGTATATCCAATCAATTGCTTTCGATGATGTTTGATGGAGAGATGGAAATACAACCATATGTGATTAATGAGAGTGAGTTTAGAATTCCGGTGATTAATCACATCTCTAATATGATTACTGACGATATATCAAACTGCTCTACATCAGAAAGATCTATGGTTGGTATGATTATGGGGTTTGCTATGATGTACCAGAGTTCAACAGTATACAATATCATTAAACTCGATGAAATCGATGGTGGCTTAGATCAACAGAATAGATCTATGTTCCCAAGCATATTGTCACAAATTATGCAGATTCTTAATGTGGAGAACTGCTTAATTGTATCACATGCTGGAGAAGCCGATATGTCTAACGTAGATATTATTAGTCTTACTCCAGTAAGTAATGAAGTATTGAAAGGAAATGTAATTTTTCAATTATAGCAAAAGTGAGTGGTAGCGGTTTCCCGCTACCACTATTTATTATTTTTTCGATACTAGTGCTATGCCGAGCACTCTTAGTATGGCTCACTATAAAATGAAAAAGTTACACAATATAATCATGCAAAAGAATATAAACAACAAAAGCAAACTAGACTGAAAAACGTCTTTTTTAAGGAGGTTCACCATACCGTATCTAATTTATTTAGTTGTTATTAATACTCATCCATGATTGGTTGTCCAACAACAACCAAAGGATATGTTTCTCCGATGTTAATATTACGAGCAACTTTATTTTTTAAGTCGATGGTTACATCTTCAAGGAACATTGCATCATGCTTTTCTGCATTAGGAACAGATTGCCCTGTAGTCATATCAATGACGTCGAAATAACGAGCTCCAGTTTCTTGATTATATACTACAACCTGTTGTACGTTTGGATTTTCTCCAAGATACATCATGTTCTGTGCAGGAGTCATAGTTTTTACATAGTTATCAAATTGAGCATCAGTATTACCGATAGCCATTGCTCCGGCCTGCTGAGTGATATTAGTGGATATTTGATTAATATTAGGCAATGGATTTGCAGATACAGGAGTAGATACAAATGCTTTGTACATTTCCATGATTCTCTGATCATCATCCTGGTTTGCATCAGCAGATGCTTTAACTTCTTTAAATCTCTTCATCTCGAAGTCGTTACACTTAGTAATTGTATTGTTTAATTCTCGTGCAGCTGCAATCTTGTTTCCGATCATAGTACCCATACTTCCCTGAAGAAGAGATAAGTATTGATATTTATTTTTCAATGTCTTTGAGCTTCTGATAAGTTCAATATCAGATTGAATCTCAGACATTCCGGCATCAAGTTGAATGATAGCAGATCTAAGAATATTATTTGTTTCTTGATATTTATTATCAAAAGGTTCATTCGTTTCCATGATAGAAAGTTCTCTCTTACCATCTGGCCCAGTGGATGGGGTGATAGTCACAATTTCTCCAGACATATGCTCTGGTGTAGAGAAAAGATTTTGCTGTTCCTTTTTTGACGGTCTACCGCGTCGTCTTTTTTCAGGTTGAGCTGGGGTGTCTTGGACAATAGTTATAGGGGTATCTATTGTTTTCGTAAAGTCTGGCATAAACATGCCAGGTTTCTTTTCAGTCTGAAAATCCACAATTTTTTCTGCAGTATTAGTCTGCTGTGGGACTGATATAGTAAACGGTTTATTCATATTATAATCCTCCTACTTTCTAATAATGATTATTTTGATGTAAAAGATATACAATTATAACTATTAGTACATTAAATTAATAGACGTAATTGAACCAGGAATGGTCAAATTAGAGCGATGGAGGTATTTTAAATGGGATTATTAAAAGGATATAGAGAAGGATCCGATTTAACTATTTTAAATGCAACTTATCATCGTCCTCATAGAGACGATGATAATAATTATGTAAAAGATAATATGGTTGTGGTATTTAAAGATAACATAACCGGAGAGAAGAAGCATCAGATCATTGAACAGCCAAAGTATAGATTCTATATGGCTAATGACGATGTGTCAATAAATCATAATATGTTTTATATTCCAGAAGAGAAAGTTCATCCTGTAGAATGTACGTATACAGATCTTACAAAGACAATTGCAGATTTAACAGGAAACTTAGATTTCTTCTATGAGAATATCAGAGCAAGAAACTTTGGTGCTAATAAAGCATTGCATACTCATAATAGAGTATTCATGAGTGATCAGCATATCGAAGATCATTATAGAGCTAGATTTGCTCAGGAATATACAAATGAAAACGTTCCGATCAGTAAAGGATACTTCGATATAGAGGTTGATACGAAACCTATTGGTTATGACTTTCCTCAAATGGGACAGTGTCCAATCAATGCAGTTTCGTTGATTATTGATAGTACTAAAATGATTAGTTCGTTTATATTGCGAGATGATTCTAATCCACTTATACAAGAATTTGAAGATCTTTTTAAAAATGCATCTACAAGAAATGCATTGTTTGACGAGTTACATCAATTCATTATAGATAATGTAGGTGGACCGGAAAAAGCAGAGAAATTTGGTATTGCAGATTATGGAGTTCAATTCTTATTCTTCGATACGGAAGAAGAATTGTTACGAGCATTATTTGCAACAATCAATAGAGATAATCCAGATTTCATGTTAGCATGGAATATGGCGTTCGACGTTCCATATATAATTGAACGTTGTTATCAACTTGGATTAGATCCGGGTAAAATTTTGTCAGCACCAGATTTTGGTATGACATATGCAGAATATTATATTGATGAAAAGCATAGAAATGATTATGAACTTCGTGGAGACTTTTATGATATAGCTTCAGAAGTGACTTATATGGATCAGTTGATTCAGTTTGCTTCTCGTCGAAAAGGTCAAGCAGCATTTCCGAACTTCAAGCTCGATACAGCTGCAGATATCATTACGAAAGGTGCAGTAAGAAAATTAGATTATAGCCATATAACTAATACTCTTGGTGAACTTCCATATTTGGATTTCAAAACATTTATATTCTACAATATCATGGATACAATTGCTCAGAAATGTATCGAAGCAACTGTAGCAGATGTAGATTATATTTATGGTGTTTGTCTGGCTAATGATACAAGATACTCAAAAGGTCATAGACAAACAGTATACCTTGGTAATAGAACTAGAAAGTTCTTTTATCAGAATGGATTTATTTGTGGTAATAACTGTAGTACAGGAGATTCAGTTAAATACCCAGGTGCTATCGTTGGTGATCCGACTCATAATAGCGATTATGGAAAGAAGAGACTTGGAGATCAGATATTAAATATCGTAGATAACTCTGACGACTTTGACTTTAAATCACTGTATCCTAGTGAGACTCGAGAGCATAATATGGCACCAGATACAATTATTGGAAAGATTCTTATCGATGATAAAGTTCATAAGAAAGAAAATCCATATCATAATGAGCAGTATGATAGAGGTGGTCAGTTCATAGAAGATCTGACATCTGGAAATCCTATCGAGTTCTGTTCTAGATGGTTTAACTTTGCGAACTTTAAAGAATTACTTGAAGATATGAATGAATATTATGCATTGCATAAACCGATATTTGAGCCAGAAGTTTATGATAATAATGGTATGATGAAACCATTTGTTACTAGACCTAAACTTCAAGGACAAATGACAAGACCATTTGGCTATTGGGATAAAGATCAGAAACCGAAACCGTTTTATATACATCCGGATGCGGATGAGTTAATAAGAAGTGTACTTTAATTAGTACACTTCTATATGTAATTGGAGGGAGAAATATGATAATAATTATAATAAAATTCGTATGTATAATGTTTTTACTTTTTATATCATTCCAAGCTATCGATAAGATATGCGATTCTATAGAACTACTATATCATAAAAAGCTAATACAATTAGGGACCCAATATCTTATGTATGGGCTTCACATTTGTAGTATAGCTGGCTCTGAAGTTTTCGGAGTTTGGTTTATATCTACCAGTGACATATCATTACAAAAAATTGGGGTGGAGATTATACCAATAATATTATGGGTATTTGCTATGGCATTTTTGCTATACAGTGTACCTTGCTTTTTAAATGATTTGATTAACGCTACATCTACAATATTAGAAAAGGATGATAAATATGCTAGAAAAATTTGTACTGCAATAATGTGTATTGTGTTAATATTAATTCCGTTTAGTATCCCATTAATAGCATACAATGTATTTTAGATTGGAGGAGTAATGATATGAATATGAAAAGTTTCTGTTTAAAAATCTTAGTTATAGGCACTTTGCTATATATAATATATATAACCGGATGGTTTATTGCATATGAAATTGTACGAATAAAATACGAAAAAAATATAAAAGATACGGTGTCTTATGCAATTGCTTTTAGCAGTTTAATATATTTTGCAACTTGGATAATAACAATGGTTGTAATAGGCGGATAGGGGTGATATGATGAGTATAGGGTTAATAGTTTCACTTGCCATATTTGCCGTATATGCGCTTTATGTGACTGGATGGATGATTTGGTGCGTAAGATTTAAAATAAAATATGGTAAAGATATAGGTGCTGCGGCCTATGTCGCAATCGCATGTGTCAGTCTATTTGCGTTGTTAGTTTGGCTAGTGAGTATTTGTGTAATGTGAGGGAGTATAAGATGATAGGATATAATATAAGATGGTATATTTTAGCAGGGCTATGTTTCGATATTGGCTATAGACTACTTAAAAAGTATGCATGGCCAATACGGATATTATATTTGGAAAGGTTTCCGAATACGTTTTTAAAAATTATAGAAGGATTAGCTATTGCTATCTTTTTAGGCGTAGTATGTTTAGATATGTTATTATTAGTGGAGGGGCTATATGAAGGAATTTTACAGTTTATTCATCGCTAGTTGTATAGCTGGAGTATCTATTGTGGTTTTATATATTCCGCTTAGATTATTTATTGAAAGGGTACTTTACTATCATAGTAAATCGAAGTTCTTAGATAATATCATACATATTATCTTCAGTACAGTGTATATAGGACTAACAGCAACGTTAGCGTTATATGTTATTAAAACTAAACTCTAGGAGGATTCCAGGATGGAAATGGAAAAACTTATTAAGATAGCTAAAACAATGAAGAGAGATTATATGGTAGTATGCCCGTTCGTTATATTAGGATCGGATTGCAACTACTGTACTTTATCAGTCATAGAAATGGATACGGGATCTAATGATTTTGCCACAACATCATCAGATCTTGTAACTCCGCAGAATATGGAGAAATATGCATCTTCTCATCCAGCAGAATATTATAATGAGTATAGAGATATAGGAGATGGTTATAAAGTAAACGCATGGGTAGAATCTACATTGAGACAGAATATCTTTCCCATGTATAATCGGATTGTGAATTTTTTACAAACTCACAAACCAGTATATGCTATTGGTGGGTTAGAAAATGAACAGGAATTTATGAATAAGGTTGCTAAACTTAAAGTAGCTGATGGAATGACAAGATATTTCTTTAACAATACTTATCTAATCACTAGTTTCAGTAAAGTTCATGCCATTAATGCATCTGATAAAGTATCAGTATCAATATACGATTATGATCAAGATTCTTATTTGTATGAATTTCTTGTAGATAAGAAGAAATATGTAGTTAAAGAATATCTTAGATACAGAAAGTTCTAGGTGATAATTATGCTATTAGTATCAACTATAAATCCGTCATTTGGTCAAGCCATTTTATTTGGCGTTGGCTATTTGATTGGTACATTAATCGCAATAATATTGAGGAGGGTATGTAGATTATGAATGCAATAAAATTCATAGCACTAATATTAGTTTTATACGCAGTATCGTGCATTGCACTTAGTTTGATTTTGGATAAAATATTTATGTTCGACAAATCTAAAGATGAATGCAAAATGATATTTACAGTCATGTATATTTTAGTAGTAATAATACTTACAAAATAACTTGCGTGGAATTACCCTATTATGGGTAATTCCAATTTCTTTTAATGCCAAAACATAAGAGTAATTGATATTAAGGAGGTAAAACAAGTGGCTAACGATGATAAGAAGAAAGGCTTACCCAGTCGTTTAATATCTTCTTTAAATTCTCTTCGTAGGCAAATGAATGGAGTTTATAAAGATACTTATAGCACTGAGCCTGAAAATAAAGAAGAGTTAGAACGTATTGGATCTGATATTGAAACTAATATCAGTAGCATCCTCACAAGAAACTCGAACGATAACCTTGCAAATATTTCTAATCTTTATGCAGTGGCTCAGCTTAGAAGCGCTGTAAATGATAAAGAGTACAATGAAAGTATTCTCAACTATTTTGAAGATAAATCAGTAACTGACCAATTAGTGAACTCTTATCTTGAGAATAAATGGATTATCGAATTAGATAGAGAGATTGATGTAGTGTGCAAGTATATGCCTAAACTTACAGAGGCATTGAATACTATCAAAGATTCTGTATTAACTGCAGATAACTTTGATAAAGAATATCTTTCTTTCAGCAGTCCAAATATTGGACCTGACGATGCTTCTAGTTTCTCAGAAGAAATGGAAGTATGTAAGAAACAATATGATCTTTATACTAGAGTAGATCGGTGGTATGATAATACCTCTAAATATGGAGAGCAATTTGTGTATAAAGTTCCATATAAAAAAGCATTATCTACGTTATTGAATAGACGTCAAGAGACTCAGTTTAGTGGCCTTGATAACTATGCCGGATTTAGAGAATCTACATTGATCACAGAATCAGGAGGAATCTCTAGAGATTTTGCTGATAACGCTGAAATGTGTAGCATGTTTAATGATGGTAAAGCTGCTGTAAATGGAAGTATTAAATTGGAAATCTGCAAAGATTCATTATTGCAAAGTGCCGTAGATGAATCTGCTAAGATGAGAGAGATGATCAGTATCGCAGAATCTACATCTATTATGGAATCCAAGATGAGCGATAAAGTTGTAGACAGTAATATCTTCGAAATGCCTAGAGGTAAAGGTAGAAGCAAAGAATCTACATCGCAAGAAGGAATAGTTGGAGTTCACACGAAAATCTCTCCTAACGATATTAAGGTTCCTGGATTGCTCCTAAAAGAGCTTCGTAGAGAGAACGTTGTTATGTTATATATGGACAGTATCTGTTTAGGATATTATTATTTAGAGTTCTTAGATAAAGATGGAGTTGGAATTTACTCAGACTCAATATTCCAAAGAAAATCCATGGGATCTGTTGGATATAGTGCTGGGGTAAAACTTGAAGATCAACAGAAGCAACAAACTGCTGTAGATAATCTTTTGAGATATATGTCATCAGCTATTGTAAGGAATCTGGATGATAAGTTCATTAATAACAATCCTTACTTAAGACAAGAAATCTATTCTGTATTGAAGTACAATGATATCTTTAACGGTAAAGGAGTTAATACTGTACGAGTTACATACTTATCACCATCAGATGTAGAGCACATCAAATTCAAAGAAGATCCAGATACACATAGAGGTATTTCGGATCTTGCTGCTGGATTAATCCCAGCAAAAATGTGGTGTTGTTTATATATTGCTAATACGATCGGAATTCTTACAAGAGGTCAAGACAAGAGAGTTTATTACGTAAAACAGAATGTAGAGCAAAATATTGCTCAGACTTTGTTAAATGTAATCAACCAGATCAAGAAACAGAATTTCAATATTATGCAAATTGAGAATATGAATAGTATTCTCGGAATCACAGGAAAGTATAACGACTATATCATTCCTGTAGGACCATCAGGTGATCCGCCGATTCAAATGGAAGTTATGCAAGGTCAAGAAATTGATCCTCAAACAGAATTGATGGATAAACTCGAAGAAACGGCTATTAATGCTACAGGTGTTCCTATTGAGTTAGTAGTAGCAAGATTGTCATTAGACTTTGCCACTCAGCTCACTATGTCAAATACAAAGTTTCTTAGATTTATCTTCAAAAGACAATCTAAGTTTGAACAGCATTTATCAAATATCATGACAGATATTTATAATACTGAATATGAACCTGAATCTAGAGTAATGGTTAAAGCAGTATTACCATCGCCGATTATGCTGAATGTCAATAACCTGAATCAGATTATGGAGCTGATAAATAGCCAAGCTCAACAGTTAGCTCAGTTAGAATATCCAGATAATAATGAAGAGGATATTGATACTAAACGTGCTATATTTATCCAGTTATACGTACGTCAAAAGATGGGTAATTATCTGAAACAGAATGAGATCGACTTGATCAAAGCAAAAGCAGATATTCAATATCAGAAAAATAAACGATCAGAAGATCAGCAATAAAAAGATCCAGAGTCCGTAATGGACTCTGGATAACTTTTCTTTTTTTTATTCGATTGTACCTGCATCATTACCAGCGTAGTTAGCAAGATCAGATCCATTCTTAGCTGCCGTGTATACAAATCCCTGAATACCTTTCTGCTGGAAGTCATCTCCACCATCGGATTCAAGATGTACAACGGATTCTTCGGAAATGTTATTCTTAGGCAGAGCAACAAGACCGTTAGCACCTGTTGTACTAAGAGCTCCTTCAACCGCACCTTTCTCATTGATGTAAGCAAGTACACGAAGTGCCTGTTTATCAACTTCTGGTCCGTCAATTACGAAGCAGTTCCAAGATAATTCGATATCCTGTTTTTCGATAGAACCTTTTTCTGTATTGTAGATAGATGTCTGAGCCTTAGAAGGCCAAGCATTGCATAACAGATAAGATTTTTCGATCTGAAGCATAGTACTATCTGTAACGATGTACAGAAGGTTGAACACTTCATTTTCAAATCCAGCTGCCATCAGACCATATTTGATAAGACCATGATATGTCTTAGCCTGAGTACGCGGATCTTTAATACCACTGATATAGTAGTTCAGGAAATTCGTAATAACAGATCCAGATTTTTCTGTGAATGTCATAGAAATTTCTGCTGCAGACTGTTTTGTTACTTTTCCTAATACGTTCAGTGTACTGATACCATCTGTTACTTCGAGCGGATCAGTTGTAACGTCATCGATACCACTTAATCCTCTGAACTCGAATTCAAGAATATAACAGAATGCATCAAGCAATCCTTTTACTTCATTAGAATCCCCAAGCTGCTGTGCAAGCATTTCCAGATAAGCTGGTTTTGTGATTACACACAGATAAGAATATCCAGTTTCATATAAGTTGAATTGTGCTGCGTTTGAGAAGTCTGTGACACCTCTCATACGAGCATACTGTGCTGCATTGACAGCTCTTTTAGTATAGATCTTCATATGGTGTCACCTCCTTAGATATATTTACTCTGCAGTGATGTATCTGCAGTGGCAACTGTTGCCTGTTCCGTTCCGAGTGTGTAGATATTAAGAATCTCGCTCTGAACGAAGTCTTTGTGTTTAACTTTCAGAGAAGCCTCAAAGATCTTGTTAACTCTCATGATGTCATCCTGCACATATACAAATTCCAGAGATTCGAACCAGCCAGTGAATGTAGCAATGATTCTATTAACCTCTTTCTTGTAAGACTGCAGGTCTGTTGTAGAAATGAAGCTGTAACGGAAGCTTGGGCATCTGTCTCTGACAGTTTTAACGATCTTCTGAATTGCTGCAACGTTATTAATGAATGACAGCTGAGTGAGTTCTTCCTGAGAAGTGAACTCAGTCTCAAGTGTCAGAACGTTGTTAAGAACCGAAGCATAGTTCAGCCTCAGATCGTCTGCTAATGTTTTCTGATTAACTGCCGGTGTAATCTTAGGTGTGAAGTTGATTGTTCCTTCGATTGCTTCCGGAATTGTCCAGTTGAACAGAATTCCACAATATGGTGTATGAGTTCTGTTTACCAGATGAGGAATTACCATTCTTGCGATACTGTATGTAATAGTTACATCAATATTGCGTTTTGTGAATGGATTCAGGATCTGATAAGACTGTCCATACCATCCTGTGAATTTATCTCTCGGCATCTCATACATTTTGTTCTGAGCATCAGAGAATGTTTCAACTTCGAGACCGAGATCACCAAAGAAGAAGAAATCTTTACGGAACTTAGCCAGTTCGTAAATTGCTTTCTTAACTTCATATGGATAGTTTGCATCTACACATGCATCGATCTTGTACAGATCGAGGTTGTAGATATCTTCGTCAAATGTTCCATCGAAGACATCCTTAAGAGCTTTTTCATATTCATCCGTAAGGATCGGAGTATCTCCAAATGCACCATTGGATCCAGATTCAAGTCCGAATCCGATTTCTGCAGAAAGATCAATTCCATTGTCATCGTATGAAATTCCCTGTACAGCATTTCCTTTGTTGTCTTTACCGAACAACAGGTCATACTTATGAAGCTCATCAAGATCGAAACCTGTTATCTCTGCCACTTTATTATAGAAAGCATCGATACTCTTTTCGATAGATTTTGCTCTGCACTGCAGCATTTCTGTACAAGCCATTTCGATAGCCATAGATTTGTTCAGATACATAACTCCTGGAACTACTGAGAAGTATACTGATTCAGCATCAAGATCTTCAGATCCAAGATACTTGAATTTGTACAGCATGAAGTTCTGTGTCTTAGAAATCTGATACTGTGGAATGATATTGAATCTCTTTGTAGATTCACCACGTCCATTATCCACAATTACCATGATCGGGTATGTGAATGTCTGTGTCTCATCATCTTGAACAAAAGATCTTGTAGCTTCTTCAACAACCTCATCAAGTCTCTTCTTACCTGTTACTGTAACAAGTTCATACTTAATGGAAGCTACGTTTATCATAACTTTTTCGTTGTTATCTCCAGCGCTTGTTGTCTCTTTTCCTGATACGGGATCCACATAAAGCGGATTTCCGTCTGCATCAGTCTTCTGAACACGGCTAGATGTGACTTTTGCAACAACAACAATATTTGCGAGAGTAGCATCTTCAGCTACAACTCTCTTCAGCAGAAGTTCTCCGCCATTATTGATAATATTGGCACACTGAATAGCAGCCTGTCCGTACTTTTCATAATCGATATAGTATCCGTACAGTTTATAGAAATCAGCGCCATATACGCGAGTAAGCTTTTCTGGTCCACGGTCGAAAGCAGCAGCTGCTAACATAAGCGGTCTTGGCGTAATATCAGCTGCTTCTTGAGCCTGGATACCGGATTGATCAATCCAGTTATCTATTGTTCCTGGGTACTGCATACCATTTTCCTCCTTTAATTTCTATTATACATTTTTCATGTAATTACTGATATGTTTATTATAAGGGGTGCTATGGGTCCTGTAAAATTAACCCATAAGTACCCTCTCTAATGGTGTTGATTCTTCGTTCTTATTCATTATTGCACCTACTACTGCTTTATCAAAATTCTCACTGGTAAGTGATGTAAATGGACTTACAAGTTTAGGTACATCTTTCACCGATATAGGTTTATACGAACACATATCTTTATCTATAGCTGTTCCTAACCGGAAAGGCTTATTGATATCATGTGGATCCCTACAAAGCTCTGATACCAATAATCCGAACTGTGATGCTGGTAAATTGTATGAGTTTCCTGATATCTCAATTGAGTCTAAGAAATATTTGTACAATTCATCATATGGGATTGTGGTCAAAATATGTCCAGCAGCTACAAATACACGGAAAAAGTCTTCCACGTCTAAGATATCTTGTGGAACTTTTGTAGATACAATAATCTGATCTTCCTTATTATTTGTATAATGAAAGATTCTGAAATCTTCTTTGCAGTTTGGAGTTAACTGAAAGTCTTTTACTTTCTCAATTCTTCCAGGTCTAGTAGTAAATCTGGCTGGAAAGTAAAAAGTTCTTACATTCTTATTTACAGATCCACCAGGTTTTACATTAACTGCATAATTCGCAATGCCAAGCAATTCTACATAAACCCCATCGATAACTGCAATACGTCTATCAAAATATGATTCTGGTACAAATAGCAGAAATTCATTTTCTCCGTTATAGTATACAGAATCATCTTTCACTCTAATAAAAGATGGTAATGCCATATATAGTCCTCCTTTCTATATTATAAGGGTGTTCTGGAAATAAAAATTCAGGAGAGGATATTATTCCTCTCCTGAAACGTTTAGTTATACATATTTTTCAATCCTTGATCTATTCTACTAATACCCTCATAGTTATCTGTCGGATATGATGCGCAAAATTCCATATAATTTTTAGGTTTACTTCCTCCTAGACACAGTGCAGATATTCCACCAGATACAGGATCTAATGTAACCGAAATTTCATAACCAGAACTATCCACAGGGTTTGCAAGCCATTTATAAGTGCAAGATGGCCTCAGTACAATAGGCATTGTACCAAAACATGGATAAGCTATATTTGTTCCCTCTTTCCATACCGGGATTGATATACCTGACCGCATGGAAATATTGATAAATACAATATTATTGATTACTCTAAATTTAGAATAATTATTCCCAAAACCTCTTGGGTAGTTTTTATTTAACCACGGAGAATTTGGTAATTCTAACCACCCACTATCATATACACTACCGATAGAGTCCGTATCAGTACAATAGGCGCCAGTGTAAGTACCATGTAGGGTTCCTGTAATTTTTACAGACCCATTAATATTTAGATTAGCCATAATATTTCCTCCATTCTTTTGACAGACAATGGAGGTATATGAACGGGAGGTAATTCAAAATCTACCCCCCCCCATATCTGTATATACTTAGTTATTATTTTACTATATTTGTTGATGGTATGAATAAGATAATACGATACCCTAGCATCACATCATTTGCTGCATTGTCTTTATATAGACGCACAACAAAGTCTGTAGTTGTGAAAGACTCTGCGATCAAATGAGCTTGTGTAAAGAATCTATTGCTTAGCTCTGTTCCATTTTCTGGACTAAATCCGGTAGTCATAGATACCAATACATACACATCTGCTGTATTTTTTACTGTAACAGGATATGAATACTTATCAGTACAAGTTACGCTACCTTTTGCGGATATAAATTTTTTTCTAAGAAATCCTACAATAGATCCATCTAATAAGGTATAATAGTACCCTGTCATCGTGTCAGTGGAAGGATAAGAATCACCACCGTATTGTGTATAACTTTCCAAACTGATGGTTTACAGATGCTAAATACGTCAGTAGAAGCTCCGTTATAATTTGCATATAATGCTCCATTTACATGCATAGATCCATTTACAACGGCATTACCGTTTATAATAGTCTCTTTTAATATAGCCATAATATTTCCTCCATTCTTTTGACAGACAATGGAGGTATATGAACGGGAGGTAATTCAAAATCTACCCCCCCCCATATCTGTATTAAATTTATTTAGTTCATGCGCATTAACCCATCGATTCTTCGCAATGCGTTTGCATCCATCGATGTAAATGTGCTTTGAGCGATTGTGATCGTAGTTGTATTTGCTGCACTTAACAACAAAGTCATATATTTTTGTGTTGTTCCTTGTACAGGTGCTAGTCTAATAAATCTATCATCAGTCAAGGTGCTGTTTAATACAATATGAAAATTATCAATAAATCCTCCATTTTTAGAATTCCATCCGCATCTAAACACAATGATACCGAAATTAGTCCAAGGTTCTGATAACGTGATTGTAGAAGATTGTTTCCAATACGTTCCAAACGGGCATAATGTAGTTGACTTAAAAAGTTCATTTACACTTCTGCGATTATTATCAACATTGATTGTTAAATTTCCATCTACATACATAGATCCATTAATATTTAGATTAGCCATAATAATTCCTCCATTCTTTTGAATGGGGGTATGAACGGGAGGCAGTTTAAAATTCTACCCCCCCCCATATCTTATTACATTAAGCCATACAGAGCGTTGAACTGTAATTTCGTTCCGTTCATATTATCTTTATTCATAGTATGACGAGAACAGCTTACAACTTTAAATTGATTTGCTGATGCTTTAGCTATTGTTAAAGCAGCACCCATCAGATACGTTGCACTTCCAGTATCTAGACGTCCAACAAGTCTGATATTATTACCCCAGTTGCCTTCATCAGTTTTATCTCTACAACCAACACACATTGTTACACCATCCGAAGTTCTGCCCATAAACAATACATATCTCGACCAATCGGCATTTACTGTGATAGTATCACCAGCATTAGCTGTTCCTGCCCATAATCGTTCAGCATGGCCCCATTGAGGTGTTTTTGCTACAGTTGCTTGTAAAGTATATATAGTATCCCAAATTGATTGTATTTCTGATCCTACGTTTATAGATGTATCGTTATTGGAAATTGTTAAAATTCCGTTGATTACTGCATTACCGTTTATAATAGTTTCTTTTAATATAGCCATTATTATTCCTCCATTCATACGAATGGGGGTATGAACGGGAGGCAGTTTAAAATTCTACCCCCCCCCCATATTTGCTTATGATATTCGTTCCCATATATACACTGTATAATATGGCGGCATATTGTTATGAGCAACTTCATTTGTCACATTGTTATCTGTTTTGTTCATAGTACCTTGCAAAGTGCAAAGTGTATTAGCGCTCGGATGATTGGCAATTGCTATAGCATTTGTGTTTACAGTACAGCTGCTATCACCCCAAGCAAATGAATGGGATCCACCCAGCAAAGCATGGTTGTGGTGAGGCAATTCATCTTTTGTTAGTTTATGAGCCTTCTCTCCACCTGTCTTTTTAGATGAAGATAAATCGGCATCATTCTCGTCAACACCAACAATTACTTTACCTTTAATTCTTTCCCAAGTTCCACCAAATGAGGTGTTGGGATTGAAACTTGCATTAGAAGTTTCATATATAGATCCAATTGGATAAAACAAATCGAAAATTGTTTTCCCTCCAATTGTCAGAGATTTTACTTTTGCCATAATTTATTTTCCTCCTTTCTTATATCGGAGGAAAAGTTTCTTAAGCAGTTCTTCTCCAAATGTATGCAACATAATACGGAGGCATGTTGTTGTGACCTCCCCCCCCCAAATGCGAAGGATAATGTACTATATGAGAAAGCTCCAGACTTAGCAGTTGTTACTCTGTATTTTCCATCTACTTTTTTTCCATTGAAATGGCCAGCTCTATCATAGATATGAGATCCATCTTCTGATCCATGAAATAATAAACTACCATCAATTGTAGGTAATTCTGATTCTGAAAGAACATGGAACTTTTCTCCACCAGTTTTACCAACAGTATCAAAAGCTCCATCCTCTTTATCGACACCAACAATTACTTTACCTTTAATTCTTTCCCAAGTACCACCAAATGATGTGTTGGGATCAAATCCTTCGTTATCAGTTTCATATATAGATCCAACTGGGTAAACCAAATCAAAGATTGTTTTACCACCTATAGTTAGAGATTTTACACTTGCCATAAAAATTCCCTCCTTTCGTAGTTAAACGAAAGGAGGATAATCACATGATTTCTTATATAAGATAAGTAAATAATGCGATTATCTCTCCTCTCATTATTTACTTATCTGTTCTTCTTTTATATTATATCTCGATCATATTTTCGAAACGCATAATATGACCATTTACGTCTATCTCGGATTCTCCATCATCTTCGACAAATTCACTAGCATATACTTTACCTCCATTGAAGAATCCGAACCTATCCTCTTCTATGAATTCTGTACATGTACATGCATTTGGATATTTACTTTGATAATTTTCATACATAGTTATTGATCCACCACCGACTGGAGGTATTCGTACTGCTAAAGTTGCAGTTGATATGTTATCAGTAACTGTAGCCATTACAGTAATACTTTGATTTGTTGGAGCTATATCAGTTCCTAGTGCTATGGTTATCCAATGTGTATTAGACGCTGTTTTTTCAATGGAAATGCTCGCACTAGATGATGATGTGCAATCGGTCCCATTTACCGTAAGTTCGGTAAGTTTTACTGTACCACTTGGGTATTGATCAATATAGCAAAGCGGATATTGTAGTCCTAATTGAGCTATAGCTTGTCCTGAACTATTTCGTATTCCAGAAGAACTATATGATTCTCCAGAACTAGTCTTATATCCTTGTTGTACATAATTGAAATTTTCTAATTCTATTCTGAATTGTTGCATTGTTGTAACATCAGATGCAAATGAGTCAGATCCTGTACATACTTCTACACAGAAAATAGCTTCAGACGTATCAGATAAATTCTTTAAACTACTCAACATAATTTCTGCTGGTAGTAAAAACTTTGTTGCTCCACCCGTAGTCTGAGTTCCATTAGCTATACCAGTTCCAGTAAAAGGTCCAAATACTTCACTTACTACTGTTTTAGTTGCGTCATACAACTTATAATAGAAATTAGTATTTGCATTTTCTGGTATTGTTTCTGGGTGATATGGTATTAGTGTCGTTCCAAGAGAACTTGTTGTAACTTTATAATTGGAATCACACTTAACTTTGTATGAAAAATCTGGAACACTAATCGTAATCTTAGTGGCTACTTGCCATATGGCATATAACGTGATTCCACTATTACTACTATATGTGCCTCCAGGTTGATATGATGCAGATGTAGCACTAGCACTAGTGCCCCAACCTACAAAGTTATATCCACTTCTGGTAGGCTTAGTGGAAGATAATTTAAGGTTACTTCCCCATGTTTTAGTCTGGTTTCCTGGAGCACCAGAACCACCATTGGCGTCATATGAAACCGTATAAGTCGGTTTTGGTACTGTTTCAGATCCACTCACTGTGGCACGATATTTCTTCTGAGAGTAACCTGCATAGTAAGCTTCATACGTACCTGGGCTAAATGTACCACCATAACCAATATTGGCAGTTTTATTACTAGTACGACCATATACACCAGGTCCGCTTACTGATAATATACCACTAAAGTTAGTTTGGATACGCGTACCATTAAAGTTACCTTGTGTAACTTGAAGATAGATATTATATGTATAAGTTCTTCCAGAACCATTATCACTCCACACATAATCTATTCCAACTCTATATTTTGAACTAGCTGTACCATTGACAGCTCCAAACCATGTTGCCATGGTTATTCACCTCCCTTCTGCATTAATCTTATATTAACTAAATGAAATTGTAAGAGATTTATTGGTATCATCATATGTCAGGATAGCCCCTCCAATCTCTAAACTTCCAGTATGCATTCTACCAGAAGTAGATGTGAGGTATACTCCAGTATCGAATATCTGAGTTCCAGTATTCGCTGATGCTGAAGTGGTACCTGTGATATAAGCTGTAGATGTATTTGCAGGTGTATTTGTTACTTTAGTATCTGTATTTGTATTCGGTGGTGTTGCCCAAGTTCCATCTCCTCGTAAATAATTAGAAGTTGATCCGTTCAATTTAGGCATAAATCCTGCTGTAGAAGTTGATGCCGCAGGATGAGAATGGGATGAAGCAGCTTTACTATTTAATTGAGTTTGAACTGAAGAAGTTACACCCTTCATGTAATTAATCTCTGCAGCGCTCGCTGTAATACCAAATGAGGATAAGCTATAAGTAGTATTATCATTCGGTGGAACAGCCCAAGTTCCATCACTTCTAAGATATCTATTTGCTGCTCCTGCAGCCGGAGCAGGTACCAAACCAACTGTACCAGCTGCAGAACCTGATGCGCCCGTAAATTTATTATAAGTAGTATCTGTAAATACAGCATTTGAAGGTACTGATTTACCTAAAGTATAAGAACAAGCTACAGGTTTGCCTCCAGAAAAATATATTGGTTGTGTGGCAGATCCTGCTGATGACGATAATTGTGTTGCTGTGGTAGCTGAAGAAGCTGAATCTGCGGAAGTTGCATTTCCAGATAAATTTCCTTTAAATACTGTAGCTTTTAAAGTTCCTGTTGAAGGTTGGAATGATAAGTTCGGGGTTGTATAAGTTACACCTGTTACTGTAGTCGGAGAGAACCCTTCGGTATCACTATTCGATGATCCCCATGGGATTGATCTCCAATTAGTATAGTCAGCAACAGCAACAGCAGTTTGAGTTACTTTGGTATCAGTATTTGTATTCGGTGGTGTTGCCCAAGTGCCATCTCCTCTAAGATAATTAGAAGTTGATCCGTTCAATTTAGGCATAAATCCTGCTGTAGAAGTTGAT
>ERZ779737.413-NODE-413-length-40825-cov-34.981604_pt1 | contig 40825 bp, 51 predicted proteins | sample MGYA00511889_ERZ779737 | MGnify/ENA primary metagenome ERZ779737 (study PRJEB29588, sample SAMEA2163575) | human gut metagenome | biome: human gut; feature: human-associated habitat; material: faeces | place: Denmark | collected 2008/2010 ... | reverse complement strand
CTAACTATATAAATGGGATTATTTTAACACACTATAAATCAGTAAGTTAATAACTATATTTATTTATTTGCTGAAAATTTGCTGTACTATTTACTGAAATAAATCCGGCTGCATTTCGTCTAAAATCCCGTCCCCGTTTGCGTCCAGCGTCCGGTTATCTAACTTAAATTGTATAATGGTATTTTCAAAATATGACAGCGCACCGCCAGTAGACAAATCGCCAGAATTAAAATCGCCGGTATTAAGCCCACCATTTAAGATAGCCGTAAAAGCCGTAGGACTTTCAAAATCTGCCGTTATTGTTAAATCCTCAACACGATACACATAGTTGGGATATTCCCCAGACGTACTAACATTATTCCAGCTGCCTACTACTTTGCCATAAATGAACGGTGCGAAGTAGGTACACTTTCCTTTTTCCAAAACCACGCATACCACTAAATCCATAGCGTCTGCGATGTACTGACCATCCGCAGGCACGGCAGTATCTGTTTCGTCTTTGGAGCATGAACACAGGGCGACTGCCGCCAAAATAAGTAATGCTATCTTTTTCATTTTTTCAGTATTTCTAATAACGTCTGTATCTGCCTATCTTTTTCCGCCAGCATATCCCGTACAAAACTTTCCGGCAGTGTGTTGTTATCGCTGTTTACTTTGCTGTTTACATTGTGGCTGTTTACCACAGAGGCAGAAGCCAGCGACATATCGCCCCTACCACGTAGTAGCCATTCAAGCGACATTTCCGGCAGAGCCTCAGCAATAAGTAAAATTGTACTTAACGATACTGCGGTATCGCTGTTTATCTGGTTATTTAGTGTTTTCTGATTAACCCCAAACTTTTTAGCCAAGCTGGTAGGGTTTTCGTTATACGCTTCTAAAGCGGTGCGCAGGCGGTTTTTTACTCCTATTTCGTCCATTTTTCAATTTATAAGTAAAATTCTACTCAAAATATTTGGTAGATAAGTAAAATATTACTTCCTTTGCACCAACGAACGAGTAAACAAAGTCGTTAGCGCGTAGAAAGGGCTGCCGACCTGAGTAGGCCAGCCAACCAAACCAATTTATTACCGCCACAAAGTTAGGCAGTTTTTTCTATTGCGCCAACAAACGAACCAAGTTTTTTAACTGTAAAGTATTGAAAAATGGAACAAAAGAAAGAAAAGATTACCCGCGACTGCCTACGAGCCATGAAGATAGGCGATACGGTGGTGGTAGAGTGCAAAGACGGCTACGATTTGGATAGCCAGAAAAACACCGCTTATGCGATGCAGAAAATGGAAAACTGCCGGTTTGCCTGCAAATCGGACGGACTGACATTAACCGTAACGAAACATGGTATCAGTTAAACCCGTGTGCGACCCGGATAGACGCTACAGCCAAAAGGAAGCGGCGGAACTGCTGGGCGTGGAACGCCACACAGTCAGACGCTGGGAGGTTGAGGGCTGGATACGCTTTCAAGTGCGCAAAGCCGGACGGGCGAAGTTTACCACTGGCAAACAGATTATCAAGTGCTGGGAAACCACCTATTTATAACAATTCAAAATTAACGAGATATGAAAGCGATTTATTACTGCATCCTTTTCGTGCTGGGCTTCATAGCCATAATCGGCATTTTCTCAGAGCCGGAGCCAGCATTAGACATGGTACGCTGGACTACTGTTTTTGTTGTATCGAAGTCCGTAGGCTTTGCCGCCGGATATATCGCGTACCGTCTGATGGTGCGCTGGGAAAAAGAGGGAAAGATAAAGTTACCCGATGATGACGAAGCATAAAACCTATCTACTATGGCTATCAACTTCAAAAAGCTAAAAGCGCAAATCAAACCGTTTAAGCCGGAAACTAAAAACGGCTACATCTTTATCGCTACCGATGAGCAAAAGAAAAACGGTGTGTGCAGTGTGGCTAAACCGGGAAGCAAACGCGGCTTACTATCCGCTTTAGTATGGTTTATTCAGAATGACGCAGATTTCAAAAAAGAATTTACCCTATAAATCAAACAAGTTATGCAACCAATCCAGATTAACGTACAGGTTAGTATCGGACTTAACAGCGAACTATTTACGCTGCTTTCGTCCGTAGTGAACCGTCCGGCGCAGGTGGCGGAACTGCCAGCAGCACCGAGGAACAAGAAACCGGCAAAGCCCCAACCGGAACCGAAGCCGGAAGTAACCAACCAGCCGACCCCGACCGATGGCCAGGCCACAGCATCCGAAGAACCGGAACCGCAGCCAGAAGCGGCAAAGCCGGAACCGGAACCAGCCCCGGTGCAAGAGCCTGCACCCGAACCACAGCAGGAACCGGAACCAGCCCAAGAGGGGGCAAAAGAGTACACGGAGGTAGATGTACGGGCGGCTATGGATAGAACCCGTAAGCGCATAGAGGGCGAAAACTATAAGGAAAAGCCCGACAGCGAAGGGTACAAAAAGTGGCACCGGGTACTGACCGGGTGGTTTAAGAACACCGCCGCAATCTATGGAGCGGAAAAGCCAAGCGCATTACCCGACAGCGAGAGCCGGGCGAAATTCATAGCGTGCTGCGATGCCGTGTGCGTGAAAGGTGATGAACTGGTAGAAGATTGTCCGTTTTGACCTATGGGAGCGCACGCACTATTAAGCCCGTCCGCCGCGCACAGGTGGATTAACTGCACAGCCGCACCGCGGCTGGAGGCGACAGTAGAGGACAGCGGCAGCAGTTATGCCGCAGAGGGAACATTAGCGCACGCCTACTGCGCTATGAAGCTGAAAGAGTTTTTAGGCCGTGACATTTCCGATGAGGCGGCAGAGATAGCCGAACTGGATAGCCAGTACCACACCGGGGAAATGGACGAATACACGGACACATACAAAACTATCGTACTGGAGAAGTACAACGCCGCACGCGCCAGCGTGGCAGATGCGCAGCTGCTGATAGAAACCCGTCTGGATTTCAGCAATTATATCCCGGACGCTTTCGGTACTGCCGATGCTATCATAATCGCAGACGGCACTATGGAGGTGATAGACTTCAAGTATGGCAAAGGCGTTAGGGTATCCGCATACCGAAACCCGCAGATGATGATATACGCGCTGGGCGCATACGACCGGTTTAACTTCGAGTACAAGATAGACCGGGTGCGCATGACCATAGTACAGCCGCGTATCGACAACCTAAGCGAGTTTGAGCTATCCGTATCCGATTTGCTGGCATGGACGGATGAAACGCTGATACCGAAAGCAAACGAGGCATACGGCGAGAACGGCGTACAGGTGCCGGGCGACTGGTGCCAATTCTGCAAAGTGAAAAGCATCTGCCGAGTGCTTACTCAGAAATGCACCGGCGCAGCCTCAGACCACCCAGACCCGAAACTGTTAAGCCCGGAAGAACTGGCCACGGACGTACTGCCGCTGCTGGCTACGGTTAAGACATGGTTAGCAGGCGTGGAGGATTACGCGCTACAGCAGGCGTTAAACGGCATACAGTTACCCGGCTGGAAAATCGTAGAGGGGCGCAGCGTCCGGAAGATTACCGACCAAGAAGCCGCAGCCGTGGCACTGAACAAAGCCGGATACAAGACCACCGAGATATACAAGCCGCAGGAACTGCGAACCATTACCGAACTGGAGAAGCTGGTAGGAAAGAAACAGTTTGCCGCTATCTGTAGTGACTATATCGAAAAGCCGCAGGGCAAACCGACACTGGCACCGGAAAGCGACAAACGCCCGGCGATAGACCCGGTAGCGGACGATTTCAAAAACATAAACCTATGAGCCTATGCAGGTAGTGTTTGATTTCGTTATGCAGCATCCGTTTTGGGCTTTGTATCTGGCTATCCTGCTGGGCATAGCGGTACACGGATTTAGAAGCAACAAAGACAAATAAAGTGTTTAACATCAAAATTTTACAGAAATGATTACACCAATCGTAAAAGAAACCAAAGTAGTTTTCGGCCCGTGCCGACTGAGTTACACCCACGTATTTAGCAAGTTTGCCCCGGACGGTGACACCGCCAGCGGCAAGTATATGACAAACGTACTGATACCGAAAGAGGAAAAGGAAACCATTAAGGCTATCCAGCAGGCTATCGAAACAGCCAGAAAATCCGGTATCGTATCGAAGTGGGGCGGCAAAGAACCTAAAAAACTGGATATGCCGCTGCGTGACGGCGATACAGACAAAGACGATGACGATGTATATGCCGGACACTTCTACGTGAACGCAAAGAGCAACACGCGCCCCGGTATCGTAGACAAGAACAAAGCCCCTATCGTAGATGAGGACGATATATATAGCGGCGTTTGGGCTATCGTGTCGGTAACATTCTACGCCTATGACGTAAACGGAAACCGTGGCGTGGCGTGTGGGCTTAACAACATTATGAAATACAAGGATGACGAGCGACTGGGCGGCAGAGCATCTGCCGAAAGCGACTTTGCCGACCTTGATATGGAGGATGACGAAGATTTGTAAGGCTATGAAACAGATAGTAGTAAAACTGACCGAAGAACAGCAGGCGTTAATCAAACTATCCGCTACTGCCATTGACGCTAAAGCCAGCAAGCCGATTATAGAAGCTATGGACGCTACAGACAGCGTGGAGATAGATTTTAACGAACTGCTGGAAAGCAAAGAAGAACAGAACCAAATAGTAGTCGCTATGGGTCTGATGGCTATAGGGAAAATCGCCAATGACCTAAACGTATAACATTTGCCCGGTGTGGGTGCATCCTGCACCGGGCTATTAAAAGGAAACGATATGCAAGAGATATTATTAACCATAGCGGAACGATGCCACGCAGCGGCAACGAAGCGGGGCAAAGATACCACGGGTGTAGGTTGCATCCAGTCTTTGCGCATGGAACTGGGCGAATACTGGAAAGCGACCGACAGAGCCACAGAAACGCCCGAATTTGACGAAATAATAGCGCAGGCGGGCAAACTATCGGATGAAGATTTTGCAGCGTTCTACGGGGCTAAAATCCATAATACGGCGACCGATGAACTGGCAGACATTCTGATAGTGGCGGCTACGTGGCTGTGGGAAGCGAAAGCCGAAGCAGGCGGGAATTTCCAGCCCGGCAGGTCTATAGATGTTATGCTGCTGACCGGAGCCGTGCAGTTTGTCTGCGGGCAGATGGCAGACCAGCACGACATAGAGAGGCTGCGCACAGTGGTTAATCTGAAAATGCGGTATAACGAACTGAGAAAGGACTAACCGATGCGCGAGATAGGGATAGACATAGAAACCTACAGCAGCCACGATTTGAAAAGCTGCGGCGTTTACCGCTATGTGGAGGCACCGGATTTCGCTATACTGCTGTTTTCGTACAGCGTGGACGGTAGCCCGGTACTGTGCGTGGATTTGGCGCAGGGCGAGCGGATACCGGACGATGTGTTTGCGGCACTGACCGACCCGGCAGTTACCAAGACGGCATTTAACGCCGCTTTCGAGCGTGTTTGTATCGGCAAATACTTTTTCGGCAAACCATTAGACCCGGCGCAGTGGCGGTGTACGATGGTGCGTGCAGCCCGTATGGGTCTGCCGCTATCGCTGGAGCAATGCGGCGAAGTGCTGAGGCTGGAAAATGGGAAAATGAAAGAGGGCAAAACGCTAATCCGCTATTTTTCCACACCGACCAAAGGCAAACGGCATTTCCCGGCGGACGCACCGGACAGATGGGAGGTTTTCAAGCAGTACAATATCCGGGACGTTGAGGTAGAGCAGCAGATATTAGCCAAAGTGCGCAGGCTGGAACCGGCGGAGTTTGACGAAAGACTGTACACGGTAGACCAACTGATTAACGACCGTGGCGTGCTGCTGGATAGGCAGCTGGCAGAAAATGCCACGCGCTTTGACGATGAGTATAAAGCGCAGCTGCTGGAAGAAGCCAAAGCCCTAACCGGGATGCCGAACCCGAACAGCCCGGCGCAAATCAAAGAGTACCTGCACAGGGCTACCGGTCTATCCATTGACAGCCTAAACAAAAAAAATCTGGATGACATAGAAAACCAGCTGACCTACTGGCCGAAAGCGCAGAAAGTATTACGCATTAGGCGTGAGATGGGCAAAACGTCCACGAAAAAATACTGCGCTATGCTGGAGTGCGTTTGCGATGACGGACGGATACACGGGCTTTTGCAATTCTACGGCGCAGCCCGTACCGGACGCTGGGCAGGCAGGCTGGTACAGGTGCAGAACCTACCGCAGAACCATTTGCCCGATTTGGACTACGCACGAACGCTGGTTAAGGCAGGCGATTTAGACGATTTCGAGCTAAACTACGCTAACCCCACTTATGTACTATCCGAGTTAATACGCACGGCTTTTATCGCAAAGCCCGGCTGCACATTCCATGTCTGCGACTTTTCGGCGATAGAAGCACGGGTAATAGCGTGGCTGGCTGGTGAGCAGTGGGTACTGGATGTATTCCGTGCGGGCGGTGATATTTACTGCGCTACCGCCAGCCAGATGTTTAAGTGCAAGGTAGAGAAGCACGGCGAAAACGCAGAGCTTCGGCAAAAGGGAAAGATAGCTGTACTGGCACTGGGCTACGGCGGCGGTGTGGCTGCGCTGGAAAACATGGGCGGTAGCCGCATGGGACTGAGCCAGCAGGAAGAAAAAGACATTATGACCCGCTGGAGGTCTGCAAATCCGCGCATAGTTAAGTTTTGGACTATCATAGAAACCGCTGCTGTACGTGCCATTAAGTACGGCGAAGAAGTGACCATTAACCGGGGCATAGTGGTATCGTACCGCTGGGGTATGCTGCTTATTACCCTACCGTCCGGACGCACTATCTGTTACCCGCGTGCCACTATCGGCGTGGAAACCGGGGACGGATGGAGAGGCGACCACGAGATTATAGAGTATGAGGGGCTGAACCAGACTACGAAGAAGTGGGAAAAGATACGCACCTATGGCGGAAAGCTGACCGAGAACGTGGTACAGGCTATCGCCCGTGACATTCTGGGCTATATCATTCTGAGAGCTGACAAAGCGGGGCTTAATATCGTATTCCACATACACGATGAGATAGTGGTAGAAGCGGAAACGGGGCAGACCCTACAGGACGTGGAAGCCATTTTTTGCAAACCTATTGACTGGTGCCGGGATTTGCCGCTGAAAGGCGCAGGCTATACGACACCATATTACCTAAAAGACTAAGAATATGACAGAAAGACGATTTTTGAGATTTTACTACGCCGCTATAAAGCGGTACGGTGATAAACGCTGGACTGCACACCACGATGTAATAGAGTTTAACCCTAACTACACGGTAAGCGTTAGCGGTCTGGAGAAAGAAGATTTTGACTACAGGGATGATAAACCCTATGTAGTGGAGTTATCCAACGGCACTAAGTTTCTGTGCTTTTTCCATGACTTCGGCGATGGGCTGGAGGATGAGATACTGAGCGCACGGGGCGAAGCCGCTAACAGTTATGCAGGCGATGAGTGCGTAGCGAAAGTAAAGAAGAACATTAACAAATTAAACCAGTATTGATATGTGCAAATTAACAAATGAACAGATGCTGCGTTACTTCATATTTAAGGATTGCGGCTTTGATGAGGAAATAGCAAAGAAAAGTTATGATTTCGTAATGGGTAACGAACAACCGGAGCCACAGCCGGAAAGCAAACCGGCTACCGAACTGGCAGACGGCATTTATCTGATGTACGGAAAAACGGCTGTGCCATATACCGGGTATGAAGTATCGAAAGACGGTAAGGAGGGCTGCACGGGTATAGGCATAAAATTCGGCGGCAAATCGCTGGTGCTGGCATTGACCGACATAAGCGATGACGATGTAGAACTGACAACACAGCAAGGCGGCACACGCTTTATTACCGACTACCACCGTGCCGCAGAGGACATGGACGGCAAGACCGCCACAGACGATATACGCGACATTCTGAATATGGGTATATCTGATGATGAGTACATACCAAGTCTGGGCGAACTGTATTTTATTCTGGCACACTTTACCCAGATTAACGCTGCACTGGAAGCCGTAGGAGGCGAACCGCTGCGTAATGATTGGTACTGGAGCAGCACGCAGTACAGCGCAGCCACTGCGTGGACTTTGTACCTCGACGATGGCTCCGCGAGCTTCAGCACTAAGGCAACGAGCCAGGGTCGAGTTAGGCCCGTTTCAGCATTTTTACCCCTAAACAGTTAATCTTTAGTAGTTAAACTTTAGCCCGGCGAAAGCCGGGCATTAAATACCCAGATATGAAATACTTTGCTTCATGCAGTTTTGGAAAAGATAGCGTGGCTACTGTGCTGCTGGCACTGGAGCATAACGAGCCGCTGGACGAAATTCTGTTTACGGAAGTGATGTTTGACCACGCCCGGAACATATCCGGCGAAATACCGGAGCATATAGACTGGATACATAGTACAGCCATACCACGGTTTGAGGCTATGGGAGTGAAAACACGCATTTTGCGCAGCGACCGGGACTATATGTATTTTTTTCAAAACACCGTAGGGGGGGGGGAAGCACGTAGGCAAAATTTATGGTTTTCCGCTGGCTGGCAAATGCACCATAAATCGGGACTGCAAAATAAAGCCAATAAAACAATATCTGCGGAGTTTGGGCGAAGATGTTACAGAGTATATCGGTATCGCCGCAGACGAACCGAAACGGTTACTACGATTGAACGACCGCAAAATATCACTGCTGGCAAAATACGGATATACCGAGGCGATGGCAAAGGAACTATGCGAAAAACACAACCTGCTATCCCCTATTTACCGGATGGATACACGGGGCGGCTGCTGGTTTTGTCCCAATGCCAAAATATCCAGCCTATCCCGTCTACGGAAACTGCACCCGGATTTGTGGCAGGAACTGGAAACACTAAGCCACACACCCAATATGTGCAGTACCGGATTTAAGTATGGTTTAACGCTACAAGAAGTAGCACTGAAAATAGACAAATTCGACAAAAGACAAAAAGAGGCTATGGAGATACGAGAAAAACAACTGACACTATTTCCCGAATTAGACCCACCAACGCCGGGGGGGCTATGTAGCATAGACCACGACCGACCCAGACGGGCAAAATGGCGGGTACATTTCAAAAACGGAAATTACCGTGACGTGTGCGGATGGTGCGTAAAGAGATTTAGAGAAAACGGCGACTGCGCCGGGATAGTAGACAAAATAGAAAAATTAAAAACATGAGGGTACTAAGTTTATTTGACGGCATGAGCTGCGGGCAGATAGCATTACGGCAGTTGGGCATTAAGGTAGATACCTACTATGCCAGCGAGGTAGATAAATTCGCTATCGCCCAAACCAGGCTGAACTTTCCCGACACTATACAACTGGGCGATGTGCGGAACATAGACGCACGGACGCTGGGGCATATCGATTTGCTGATGGGCGGAAGCCCGTGCCAGTCTTTCAGCTTCGCCGGAAAGCGTGCCAGGATGAGTACGAAGCAGAACGAAGAAATATATACGCTGGAGCGGTACTTAGAACTGAAACAGGCGGGCTTTGAGTTTGAGGGGCAAAGCTATCTGTTTTGGGAGTATGTACGGATACTGCAAGAGCTGAGAGAGAGTAACCCAGATGTCTATTTCCTGCTGGAAAACGTGGAAATGGGCAAGAAATGGGAAAAGGTGCTATCAGAGGCTATCGGACTGCAAGGCGTACACATTAACAGCGCATTAGTTTCCGCACAGATACGGAAACGCATATACTGGACTAACATACGCACAGCCCGGACGCTGTTAGGCGACTGTTACACGGATATTCCGCAGCCGGAAGATAGGGGCCTACTGCTGCGTGACATTCTGGAAGATGATGCGGACGTAGACGAAAAATATTACCTATCCGATGAGGTGGTGCAGAAACTATTAGAACACAAAAGGCGGAACGCTGAGGCCGGCAACGGCTTCGGGGCTGTTTTTCACAGCGGGGGGGGAAGATGCACGCACTTAAAATCGGAGGCAAAGGAGTAGACGATTTAGTATTAGTGGAATAATGAAAACAACCGTAGACCGGCTGCTGATGAACCTAAGAGGGTACAAAGAAAAAGCATTTGCGCTGCTGGCAACTTCTTATAAAGGCTCACAGGCAAACGGGGCGACATTAGTAATTTGCGATATGCCATACAGTGATATAATCTGCGTAGCCTCACGGGGCAGAATGATAGACGGCAAAAACCGCCAATGTTTAGAACCATGTCCGGTTGAGGGTAAAACGAACTGCCTAACCACAGTGGAAAAAGATAACCTGCTTATGCAGCGGCCGCACGGTTACAACGCAGGTAAGATTTATACGGACAAAGCACCCACGCTGACGGCCAATGCGTGGCAGGAAAATAATTTGATTATGAGCAATAACACAAAACAGCTTAACCCAAGCGGCGAAAGCAATAACGGACAGCAACCGTACCAGCAAAACCGAGTGTACGACATTAACCATAAAGCCCCGGCGTGCTGCGCAAGTCTGACAGGTGGAGCGTATGCGATAGCGAACGAAAACGCGCCGGAAGTACGCATTAGGAGGCTAACCCCTACCGAGTGCGCACGGTTACAGACTGTACCGGACTGGTACAAATGGGGATGCAGCAACACCCAGCAGTACAAGATGCTGGGCAACGGCTGGACTATCGAAGTAATAGCGCATATACTTTCATTCCTGCAACTGAAAGCCAAGCGCAGGGAAGAAGCGGAAGAACCGAAACAAAGGAACTGCGGTAACTGCGCACTTTGCATACATACCTATATGGGCAGCGAGTGCCAACTGACCGACAACCCGGTAGACGATGCGCAGGACGGCTGTATAGACTATATCCCGGAGGACTGAACTATGAACGAAAAGGATTTGAAAAGCATATCTGCTGACATATCGGCGGAGCAGCTGCACAGGCTGTACGACCGTCTGGACGATGAGGTGAAGCCATACGCGCTGCGTGTGGGTACAAGCCAAGAAAAGCACCGGGCGGTAACAATCTACTGCGATGCTGAGAATGTGGCGTATTTCCAAAACATTATAGACCATGAAATTTAATAAGCTGAAATATGATTTTACGATAGATTTAGCCACAGCGCACAGCCGGGTATCGAAGAAATGGCGTAACCGGCACTGGCAATGGTCTGAACTGCTGGAGCGGTGCAGCGAAACGAAGCGCACCGGGGAAACGGCGGCGGAATACGCGCGCATGAGCAGGGAGGAACAAAGCAACGTAAAGGACGTGGGCGGTTTTGTCGGCGGGTATCTGAGCGGCGGAATACGCAAAAATACAAATGTGCTGTACCGCAGCGTGGCCACGCTTGATATAGACTACGGCACGGTAAACGTGTGGGATGACTTCTGTATGGCTTTCAACTTCGCGGCGATGCTGTACAGCACGCACAAGCACAGCGAGGCCACGCCCCGGTACCGTCTGGTATTCCCATTAAGCAGGCAAGTAACCCCGGCGGAATACGAGCCGCTTTGCCGGAAGATAGCGGCGGAACTGGGTATAGACCTTTTCGATGATACCACCTACGAACTGCCGAGGCTGTTTTACTGGCCCAGCACGTCCAAGGATGCGGATTTCGTGTTTGAGTGGCAGGACGGCCCGGCGTGCAACGTAGACCAGATATTAAGCCAGTATGTAGACCCCTACGATGTGAGCGCGTGGCCGATGTCAAGCAGGGAGAACACGGTAATAGCGCACGAGATTAAAAAGGCAGGCGACCCCACGGAGAAGCCCGGACTAATCGGCGCGTTTTGCCGGGCGTACACCATAGAAGAAGCGATAGAGCGGTTTTTGTCAGACTGCTACGAGCCGACCAGCACACCGGGGCGGTACACATACAAGCTGGGCAGCGTGGCGGGCGGTCTGGTGTGCTACGAAAACAAATTTGCCTACAGCCACCACGAAACAGACCCGGCAAGCCGACAACTGTGCAACGCTTTCGACCTATGCCGGATACACCTATACGGCGCAAAGGATGAGGGTAGCAGGGCTACGGACGTAACCCGCAAACCGTCCTTTGCGGCGATGCAGGAAATGGCGGCGGCTGACAAAAACGTAAAACTGCTGATGGCAAGGGAGCGCAGCGCGTCCGTGGCTGATGACTTCGGCGATGTGGAAATGCCGGAAGATTATAACGATGAGTGGAAAGCCGAACTGGAGTACACCAAATCCGGCAAACTGCTGTGCAGCATCCAAAACATAATACTGGTGCTGGAGAACGACCCGGCACTGAAAGGGCGCATTACGCACGATGAGTTTACCGGGTACGATGTGATAACGGGCGGTCTGCCGTGGAACCGGCAGGCGGCACAGTGGAGCGACCGGGACGATGCCAATTTGCGCGTATGGCTGGAACGTAACTACGACATAACGGGCAAGGACAAAATATATGACGCTTTGGCGGCGATACTGACCCGGCACAGCTACCACCCTATCCGGGACTATCTAAACGGTCTGCACTGGGACGGTACGCCCCGGCTGGAGCGTCTGATTATAGACTATATCGGCGCAGAGGACACGGAACTAAACCGCACCATGACGCGCAAGCATTTCACTGCTGCGGTAGCCCGGATATTCCAGCCCGGATGCAAATACGATTACTGCCTAATCCTCACAGGCCCGGAGGGTGCCGGAAAATCTACGCTGCTGGGCAAGATGGGCGGCAAATGGTTTAACGACAGCATAACGACCACCGAGGGCAAAGAGGGCATGGAGCAACTGCGCGGCGCGTGGATTATCGAGATGGGCGAACTGGCAAGCATTAAGCGCAGCGATGTAGAAAGCGTGAAAGCCTACCTATCCAAACGGGATGATAGTTACCGGGCGGCATACGGCAGGCGGAAAGAGAACCACCCCCGGCAGTGCGTTTTCTGCGGTACGACAAATGAGGCGCTTTTCCTCAAAGGCGACAACGGGAACCGGCGTTTTTGGGTGATAGCCGTAGACCCCGCACTGCGCAAGTACCGGCACTGGCAGGAGGCGTTAGACCGTGACCGTGACCAGCTTTGGGCGGAAGCCGTGGAATACTACCGCAGGGGTGAAAGGCTGTATCTAAGTGACGAACTGGAGGCGCAGGCACGCCAGCGGCAGGAAGCATATAACGATGACAGCGACGACCCGATAGTGGCGATGCTGTACAAGTTTCTGGATATGAAACTACCAGCGGACTGGCCCACGCGGGACATACCGGACAGGCGCAGGTACATACGCACACCAGACCCGTTACAGGCGGACGGAGTGGAAATGCGCAGCCGGGTATGTGCCGCAGAGTTTATCTGCGAACAACTGGGCAGGGAGATTTCCGACAAAGAATTTAAGTACCTGGCCCGGCGAGTAAACAAGCTGATAGACGCACTGCCTAATTGGGAGCGAGTAAGCACCAGCAGGCACGCGGAAAGGTGGTACGGAACACAGCGGGCATTTAAGCGCATAAACAAGGCGGAAAATGAAGAAGATATTTAGTAAACAAACTGGCATTTGTAAACAAAAGCATGGAAGCATGAAAGGAAATAATAAAAGCGGAAGTGTAAACACGATTTTTTTGTTTACAGACTTGTTTACAAGTTTTGTTTACATATAAAATCCTAAATAACAACTACTTATGTTGTTTGTAAACGAAGTAAACGATAAATATATAGAAAGTAGATAAGTAATGTAATAAAGAGATATAACCCCACTTTTACGCACAAAAACGCATATCTGCACACGCGTAAGGGGTATTTATAGAAAAACCAAAAATTTTGTAGACAATGAAACGGAGCATAGAAAAGATAGTGAAACACGCCGAAGTATCGGAGAAAGCGATAGAGCAGTATTTGACCGACAGCGTAAAAAAATTGGGTGGTATCTGCTTAAAGTACACTAACCCCGGCATGGTAGGTTTTCCCGACCGTGTTTGCTTATTGCCGGGCGGCGTTACCCTATGGGTGGAACTGAAAAGCAAGGGGCAGCAGCTGCGTACCATGCAGCGCATACGCATATCGCAGATGGTGCATCTGGGCCACTTAGTCAATGTGTGCAAGAGCAAAGAGGATATAGACGAAATGTTAGAACCCTATAAAACCAGCAGACCATGATTTTTAGACCATACGAGTATCAGAGTACGGCGATGCAGTGGATTATCGACAAACCCCGGTGCGGTCTGTTTCTGGATATGGGGCTGGGCAAAACGGTAATTACGATGACCGCTATACAGTGGCTGATAGATGACTGCGAAATTAGCCGGACTTTGGTAGTGGCCCCAAAAAAGGTAGCCGAAACCACATGGAGTACGGAGGCGGAAAAGTGGGAGCATCTGCACGACCTACGGGTGGTTAAGGTTATAGGCACTGAGAAACAGCGGTGCATGGCTTTAGCGCAGAAAGCCGATGTGTATGTGACAGGGCGCGATAACTTTGTTTGGCTGGTGGGCAAATATGGTGGCAAACTGCCGTTTGACGCACTGGTTATAGACGAACTGACAAGCTTTAAGAGTGCCAAGAGCGAAAGGTTTAAGGCGATGCGCATAGCCCTACCGAGCGTTAAGCGCGTTATCGGTCTGACCGGAACGCCCGCACCAAACGGGCTGATAGACTTATGGGCGCAGATGTACTGCATAGACCAAGGCAAACGGCTGGGCAAATCCATTACCAAGTACCGGGAAACCTACTTTGAAACGCACAAGTGGAATAACATAATAGTGCGCTGTGACGTGAAAAAAGGCTGTGAGGACATTATACGGAACAAAATAGCCGATATATGCCTATCCATGCAGGCAAAGGACTATTTGCAATTGCCGGAAATGATTACCGACACGGTTAAGGTCTATTTGAGCGACAAGACGATGGCGGCGTACACGAAGTTTGAAAAGGAAAAGGTTTTGGAGTTTCAAGAGGAACACGGAAACGAGCCTGCAAACATTCTGGCAAATTCCGCCGCCGGGCTGATGAACAAGTTAAGCCAGTACGCTAACGGTGCTATCTACGATGAGGATATGCAGGTACACAGCATCCATAACGAGAAATTAGACCGTCTGGCAGAAATAGTGGAAGCCGCCAACGGCAGCAGCGTATTAGTATTTTACCAGTACAAGCACGATATACCGCGCATAACGTCCCGGCTGAAAGGCTATACGGTGCGCGTATATCAAGGCGAAAAGGATTTGAAAGATTGGAACGCCGGAAAAGTGGACGTGCTTCTGGCACACCCTGCAAGTACGGCGTATGGGCTGAATATGCAGCAGGGAGGCCACTATATCGTATGGTTTGGCACCGGGTGGAATTTGGAACTATACCAGCAGGCAAACGCCAGACTGCACAGGCAGGGGCAGCAGTACCCGGTTACGGTGTACCGCCTTATCTGTGCGGGTACTGTGGATGAGAGAGCCAGCGCGGCTTTGGAGGGGAAGAAAGGCGTACAGCAAAGTTTATTAGATAGCCTTAACTACTTAATCCGTAAACACAGTGAGCAATAGAAAGCGCGTGAACATATCATTAGACCCGGACACCTACGAGAAACTACAGCAGGTACAGAGGGAACACCGGTTTAAGAACCTATGCGAAATGCTGACCGCATTAGCGCATATTCTGATAGACCGTATGGAAGCGGCCGCAAACAGGAAATACGACCTACCGGAAGATGATGGGCAGTATATCGACAGTATGTTTGATGACCTGAGCAACACACAGAGAGTACCGGATGGAACGGTACCAGTTAGACACAATAGTAGGAAACTTAGATAACATATATGGCTATGGCGAAAGACAAGGACTATAATAAACTGATACATACTGTTAGGTGGCTGAGGCTTCGGCGTGACACACTGACAGCGCACCCGCTTTGCCAGCGGTGCGAAATAGAGGGCAGGATAACCCCGGCTACTGAGGTACACCACATACGCCCGGTGGAGGAAGCTATTACTATGGCTGACAAGATGCAGCGTATGTATGACCCGCACAACCTACAGGCACTATGCCACGACTGCCACGTTAAGACACACACGGAGATAGGCAGGTGCGGTAGGGAGGCGACACGCAAACGCAATACAGAACAGGTGCAGCAGGTGATAAAAAAATTTTTTGGCTGCGGTTGAGTTTGGGGCCGGGGGTGGTTTTTTAACCGGGGGTGTACCCGTTAAACCTCGCCCCCAGTCTTGTTTTTTCGTATGTAAATTTTTGGAAATGCGGTACTTTGGACTAAATCTAATAGAAAACGAATAAATATACAGATAAAATGGCGAAAACGGTAAACGACTATAAGACAGAGATTATCAAGGTGCTAAAAGCCCACAGGCTGTACAGCAAAGGACTGGATATGCAGGTACTATCATTAGCCAGCGCGATGCGTAATCTGGAAATGGCTAACGAACAGATAGACGGGCTGACTGAAACGACCGTGTGGGAAAAAACACGCTACGGCGAAAAGCTGGCACCGCACCCGGTTTTCAAAATCGCAAAGGAGGCGCAGGAACTGATAACCCGGCAGATGAAGTCTTTAGGACTGACCGCCGAAGATTTGGCCGGGGAGGTTGAGGATGACCCGCTGGCAGACCTTACAAAGAAACTGACGAAGAAGCGCAAGCAGCCAAAGATAATCAAACCCGGTAAGACTGAATGACAGAGGAAGAAAAAGACAGGCTGAGGCAAGCCAAAGAGGATGTAACAGGGCTGCTGGCTGGCACCGACATAGACCGCTACCGACTAACCGAAGTGGATAGCCGGTTAGATGACTATGTGCGTGAGGTGGCGGGCGACCCGGAGGCGCACAACCTATACGAGCAGCTGGCAGTAGCCCGGTTTTTCCACTTATGCGATAAGTACGGTATCAATGTTACGGAGGTGTGGCAGTTTTGCGACTTCTACGAAAGTCTGTATTTTCCCGGCAAGACCGGGCAGCAACGGTACAGGCTGACCCCGGTACAGTATTTCCAGTTTGCCAGCATCTTTGCTTTTTGGCAGGACGGCAGGCGGGTAGTCCGGGAAGTGGTGCTGTATGTGCCGCGCAAATTCAGCAAAACGACCAGTACAGCATCCCTGGCCATATACGATTTGCTGTACGGTGACAACAACGCGGAAAGTTACACCGCCGCCAACAGCAACGACCAAGCGAAAAAATGTTTTGACGTGATACGTGGCTGTATGCGGAAGTTAGACCCAAAAGAACGCCGGTACGTTATCAATGAGCAGACGGTAAAGAGCAGGCGGAAAGACCGCACGGCCTTTGCCCAATGTCTGACCGCTAACGCACGGACGAAAGACGGACTGAACGCCAGTACGGTTATCATGGATGAGTTTAGCCAAGCGCGGGACAGTGAACTGCTGACCGTGCTAACTACGTCTATGGGTGTGCGGGAAAATCCGCTGACCGTGATAATAACCACTGCGTCTGATGTATTCGATGGCCCGTTTTACGAAATGCTACAGGGCTACAAATCCGTGCTTCTGGGAGAGTATGAGGATGACAGTTTGTTTGCTCACATATTCGAGCCGGATTTAGACGACCCGGAAGATGAGGAAAGCACGTGGCGCAAGGTACACCCGCATTTGGGCGTAACGGTTAGTCTGGACTTCTACAGGCACGAATACACAAACGCACTGCGTAACGGCAGTGAGGCTATGTTAGCTTTCCGTACTAAGCTGTTAAACACCTATGCGGAGAATGAGCAACGCAGCTGGATTAGTAGCACGCTGGCACGGCATATAAGCAGACCGATAAGCATAGACGGTATCAAGGGCAGGCCGGATGCGATGGTAGCCATAGACCTAAGCGAAAGCGATGACTTTAGCGCAGTGACTATGGGAATGTACGACAGCAGGCAAAAAAACTTCTATTTCCATACCGCCTATTTTTTCCCGTCCGGCGCACTGCCGGGACACCCAAACGAAAAGCTGTACAGGACATGGGCGGAAAAAGGATTTTTAACGCTGACCGATGGCGATGTGATAGACTACCGGCGCATAGTGGATTATGTGCTGTACCTTAACCAGCACGTCCGGGTATTGGGTATCGGCTATGACCCGTGGAAGTCGCAGGAAGTTATTAATATGCTGGCTGCGTCCGGTGCCGGGAACGTGATAAAAGGCGTGCGGCAGACCTACGGAGTGTTTACCGCACCGGTGGAAAGTTTCGAGCATGGGGCAAAGACCGGGCATATATTCATTAACGACAACCCGATTAACGCCTACTGCTTTGGTAACGCTGTGCTGGATAGTGACAGGCTGGAGAACTGCAAGCCTATCAAGCGGAAAGCGAGCCAGAAGATAGACGGCGTGATTACGAAACTGATGTGCCTACGGCTATTTATCGACTATGAACGGTGATTTTTAACATTTATTTTTCCAAAGGCTGGTACCAGATACGGCGTTTTCCGGGTAAGGTAGAAGAACATTATATTTTGCGATGGGTATTTTGATTAACATACGGAATTTGTTTAGGCGCAGCGAGCCTGCACAGGCGAAGCAGGAACCGGCACGGACACCCCGAACCGGCGGCGGATTTCCTATGCTTGCATCTGCTAACGCGCTGAACATAGCGACCGTTTACCGCTGTGTTAATCTTTTGGCAGACAGTGTGGCGATGCTACCAGTCCAGTATATGCGCAAAAAGGGTGATATTTTCGTGGAAGACCGCAGCGACCGTATGCACTATCTGCTGAATGTGCAGCCGTGCGAATGGCTTTCAGCTGTGGACTTCTGGCAGCAGGTGGTACGCTATCTGCTGCTGAGGGGAAACGCCTACATAGTGCCGGTCTATGACCTAATCACTATGTCCGTGGCACGTCTGGCACTGGTAGACCCTACGACCGTGGCGCATGATACGGTTAATGACACCTACACGATTAACGATGTCTACGCAGGCATTAGCGGCGTGTATGACGAAAGCGAGATACTGCACATAAAGAACTACAGTATAGACGGAAAAACCGGGCTATCTACCATAGCCTACGCACGCATAGCACTGGATATAACCAGCACAGGCGACCAAGAAACGCTAAACCGGTTTGCCAACGGCGGTAATGTCCGTGGAATTGTCAGCAACGATAGCGGCGTGCGTGGCTTTGGTGAGTACCAAGACAAGGAACTGGAAAAGACGGCTACCGATTTGGATAGCCGATTTAGAGGCGGTGAGCGCATAGTATCATTACCGGGGCAGGTGCAGTTTAGCCCGATTTCGTTAAGCAGTACGGATATGCAGTTTTTGGAAACACGCAAATTTAACGTGCGCGAGATATGCCGTTTTTTCGGTGTGCATCCGTCCTTTGTGTTTGATGACACCAGCAATAACTACAAGTCTGCGGAAATGGCTAACGTGGCTTTCCTCACTAACACGCTTAATCCGGTGCTGCGCAAAATCGAAGTGGAACTGCACCGGAAGTTAGTACCGCCTAATCTGTGCTGCAAACGTAAATTCCAGTTTGACCGGCGCGGGCTGTATGCGTGCGATTTGGATAGCCGGATTAAGTACCAAGCCCAGACGATAGCCGCCGGGCTGTACACGGTGAACGAATGGCGGCAGGAAGAAAACAAGCCAGCCGTAGAGGGCGGCGATACTGTGCTGGTATCCGCCAACCTAAAGAGCATAGAGGAGCACACCAAGCAGCCGGAACCGGAGCCAGCACCGACAGAACCAGCCCCGGCAACGGATGAACCAGATACTAACCAGTCCGGCACCACTGAGGAACCGGACGAAAACGGAGATAACAACAATGGCGAAGAATAAGAACACGGTAGTAAACCGAATACTGCACACCGTTACCGATTTGCGGGTAAGGGAGGCGCAGGAGGGCGAAGCAGCCAGCAGAACGATTACCGGCTACGCTATACTGTTTGGCGTGCCGTCCGCACCGCTGTACGACTATGACGATGAGGAAGCACGGGAAGTTATCGCACCGGGCGCAGTGACTAAAGAACTGCTGGACGGCTGCGATATAAAGATGACCATGTTTCACGATAGGCAGCTGATTTTGGCACGGAGCAAGAACGGAGCCGGTACACTGACCTACGGCGTGGATGACAGAGGCGTATATTTCGAGTTTGAAGCACCTAAGACGGTGGACGGTGACAAAGCACTGGAACTGGTTAGGCGCGGCGACATATCTGGCTGTAGCTTCATGTTTAGCACGCACTACTACGACAGCGCGTATGTATCCCGTGACGTGCAGAGGGTGGACGGAAAGACGGTGATAACCTACACGGTTAATGTGATTACCGGGATATACGATTTTACGCTGGCAGCTGACCCGGCATATCCCGATACTAACTGCGAAGCGGAAGCGCGGGAACTGTTTAAGGAACTGCGCACCCCGGAGCCGGAGCCAGAGCAACCGAAGAACGAAGATAAGCTGCGCGAGCAAGTGCGCGAAATGCGCCGCGCTGCTGCGCAATTATTATAACATAAGTTTAACCATAAAAGTTTTTTAGAGTATGCCAAAGACAACAGCAACGAAGAAAACAGTAAACGCACGACAGTTAGTAGACAAATACCAGTCTAACTGCGACCGCATTAACGAGATTGCGGATTTGTGCGAAAAAGAGCAGCGCGAGCGTACAGAAGCGGAAACCGCAGAGTATAACGCGCTGGTAAGGGAAAACCAGCTGCTGCAAATGAAGATGCAGGCACTGGCAGTAGAGCATCTGCGCGAAAACGCTACTACGGTGGAAGATGCTAACCGCATTATCCGCGAGAACGTAGCCGCAGGCCGACAGACACAAATTATGCTGATGCGTGATTTGGTGATGGTGGCGGACGTGACCACAGGCGGTATCGTGCCGGTGAAGATGCAGGACATTTTAGACCCGCTGGTAGAGGGGCTGATTTTGGATAAAGTCGGTCTGCCTATGCCTACCGGTCTGGCAGGTGATTACATCTGGCCCACCTACGAAACTGTGGAGGCAACGATACAGGGCGAGGGCGTGGCACTGACTGACACCGAAATTTCGATGTCCAAACTGACCGCTTCGCCTCAGCGTATCGGTATCGCTATCCCGGTTACACGGCAGGCGATTAACCAGACCGAGGGCGTGGTAGAAATGATTGTTAAAAAGCTGATGCCGCTTTCGGTTACAATGCTTCTGAACAAAATCATGTTTAGCACTACGAAAGTTACAAGTGCTACGACACTGGTAGGCCCGTTTGTGGCATTGGCAAGTAGCCCGGTAGAAGTGAGTGCCGAACCTACGTTCAAGGATTTCAACAAGGTTAAGGCAAAGGTACTGGCTACCGGCGTTGATGGTGAACACCTTTGCTGGGTTATGACTAAGGCGCAGAAAGCTATCGCCGAGGCAACCCCGAAAGATGCAGGTAGTGGCATTATGGTTTGTGAAAACGACCATATCGCAGGTCTGCCGGTATTCACTACAAACTATATCGGTGAGGGCTTTATAGGTCTGGGCGACTGGCGTTACCAGCCTATGGGTCTGTTTGGCGATATTTCGTTTATCATTGACCCGTACAGCCAGGCACGTAAAGACGCTGTGGATTTCGTGCTTAACGTGAACTACGGCACTACCACGCTGCGCACAGAGGCTTTTGCGCTGGCAAAGTGCAAGGCAGCAGGCGTGGGCGCGTAAACGGGGTAAGGATTGTAACAGGATAACATAGTTTGATTATGGCTACAGTGGATATAGCACTACTAAAGCAGCACGTTAGGGCTGACGATTTTAGCGATGATGACCAGTATTTGGCGCACTTGCTGGAAGCAGCGGAACAGTATGTAACTGAGGCGACCAACCGCAGCAGCGATGAACTGCTGGCTATGGGTGGCGGCGAGCATCTGCCAGCCACACTACAGCAGGCGGTTTTGCTGATAGCCGGACACTGGTACAATCAGCGCGAAGCCGTTAGCGGCGTGCAGATGGCGGAAGTACCATATACACTGCAAGCCTTAATCAAACCGTATCGCAAACTGGTAGATGACGTTACGGAATGAGAGCGGGCGCACTGAAATACAGGTTAAATCTGCTGGAGCCTAAACGGGTGACAGACCGCATGGGCGCGGAAACGGTGACATACACCAAGACGCGCACCGTATGGGCTGAACGTGTGAGGGCTACCGGGAACAGAAGCGAGGAAGTAGGCGAACATTTCCCGGACTATACGGTAGAGTTTAACATACGGGATGCGCACCCGGTGCAGGAAAACTGGAGGGTGCAGCAGCTGGGCGGCTATCTTTATACCGTAACGAATATCGTACCTAATCTGGATAAGGGGTATAAAACCCTGCTGTGTGAAAGAGTTAATGAATAGTTTACCATTATGGCCCAAAGCATAGACTACGACGATAAGAATTTGCAGCAGTTATTTGCTGAACTGGAACCGAAGCGCAGACTACAGGCGATAAAAGGCGGTTTTCGCAAGGAAGCCAACAAGGTACGCAAGGTGGCAGTAAACAATCTGCGTAACAGCGTCCATTCTAACAAGGATTTGGAAAAGGGCGTGCGGTCTATCGTATTCAAGCGTAAAGCCGGTTTTCGGGTGACAGTCGGAACTAAGCGGGCGGGCAAGAATGGCAAAGGCGAAGCGGGATTTCACACCAACCGGCAGGGGCTTAAAAAGCCCGTGTTAATCTGGGTGGAAGAAGGTACTAAGGAGCGAAAGACGAAAAGCAGCGGCGGCAAAAGAGCCGCACGGCGCAGGTCTGCGCACCGTACCGGACGGATGAGGCGTTACGGCTTCATGTCCCAGACGCTGAACGGAGTACGGGATACCGTTACTGCCGATATTCATAACATGGTAACTGACAATGTTTTTAGAGTAGCAAAAAAGTATGGCTGTAGGTAAGACAAGTTTAAGTGCCGGTGAAATAATCCGGTCTATCCTTATATCGGATGGTGAGGTATCCGCACGGGTAAAAAAGGTATTCCCGGTGGTTGAGGACAGCGCGGAACTGCCGTATATCGTGTACAGGCGTGCGCAGTTGGAGCAAACCCCGGTTAAATCCGGGCGCGGTGCTGACACTGTAGGTATAGAGATACTTTGCTATACCGAACACTATACCGAGGGCGTGGAACTGGCAGAAGCCGTGCGCGGCGCACTGGATGGCGTGCAGGGCGAAGTAAACGGGCTGGTTATGCGCAGCTGCTATCTGGCAGACAGTGAGGAAGCATGGCAGGATGATGCCTATGTACAGCAACTGATGTTTAATGTTAAAATATAGAGATTATGCCCGGAACGACAAAAAACGGATACTGTAACGGCAGTGATATGCTGCTGTACGTGGGTACAAAGGCTGTAGGCAGCTGCACCACCCACACGACTACATTTAACAGTGAAACCAAAGAGCGTGCCGTAAAGCCGGTAGCCAGCAAGGCTATCAGTAGCGGACTTTGGAAGAAGAAAGGCGTAGTAGGTTTGTCGTATTCTATCAGTGCCGAGGGTCTGGTATTCTACGATGAAACCGAGTGCGGATTTAAGGAACTGTTTGCGATGTGGAAAGCAGGCAAACCAGTTACCGTAAAGTGCATGGAGCGTGAGAACACCGACAAACCGTATCTGGCTGGCAGTTGCGTTATCGCTTCGCTGGAGCGTACAGACCCGGCGCAGGATGATAGCACCTACAGTATCAGTCTGGAAAATGACGGTGAACCTACCATACTGGACGAAAGCGCGATTACAGAAAATGCGCCTGCCGATGATGGAGGTGAATAACAACGGAAGTTATGGCAAAGATAGAAGTAACGATTAATGGCGTGGCATATCCGTGCCGTCCTACGATGGGGGCTATGCTGCGCTTTAAGAAAGAAACAGGCAAAGAGGTAACGGAGATTACCAGTAACAGCCTGACCGATTTGTGCGCATATCTGTACTGCTGCGTGGCTTCTGCTTCCGCAGCCGATGGCGTGGATTTCAAAATGTCGCTGATGGATTTTGCCGATGCGCTTAACCCGGAGGAAATGACCGCATGGGCTACGCAGATGCAGCAAAACACTGTGGAAGATGCCGGGGATGTAGAAAAAAAAAGCTAAAGCCCTACGGCATATTAGAGTTACTGGGTATCGCGCTGGGCTGCATACGGCTAAGTTATGATGATTTCTGCAAACTGGATTTTGAAGAATTTGCAGCGGTCTACAAAGCCTATGCAGAGCAGCGCGACACTGATTTTAAGGACAACTGGCAACGGATGCGGCTATTAGCCACGATAGCTATACAGCCGCATTTGGATAAACGGCATAAGGTAACGCCGGAAAAGTTACTACCGTTTCCGTGGGACAGGGCGAAAGTGGAGGCGAAGAAGAAACGGAAAGAGATAACGCCGGAGCAACAGCGTAGGCGTATGGAAGATTTGGTTAGAAAATTAGGTGACGAACTAATATAAAAAAATACTATGGCGGGCAAAAGCACTATTAGTATAACATTCAGACTGGACGGCGACAGTAAAGAGTTTAAGGAACTGACAACCGACGCGGCAGGGCTTAAAAAAGTCCTACAGTCCGCTATCGCACCAGCGGAAAACCTTAAAAAGTCGCTGATAAACTGGAGCCAAGGCGTACAGGCGATAGATGCCATTACGAACACGGTTAGTACCGTTTCGTCTGCTTTGTCGCAGTTTTCAGACCGCATGAAAGGTTTGCAGTCAGCAAACATAGCGATAACGCAGCTGACCGGAAAGACGGGCGAAGAGATGCTGAAACTGCGTAATAACGTGCAGGCGGTATCGGAACACTTCGGCACGGACTTTAACGAAACGCTGCGGGCGGCAAATGCGCTATCCAAAGGTTTTGGTATCAGCATGGAGGATGCTATGAAACTTGTACAGGACGGTTTGGTTAGCGGCGCAAACGCAGGCGGTGACTTTATCGATACTGTACGGGAGTATCCGCGCTATTTCAAGGAGGCCGGACTATCGGCAGAGGATTTTATAGCCATTACCACCAACGCCGCACAGCAGGGCGTATTTTCCGATAAAGGCGTGGACGTTATCAAGGAGGGTAATTTGCGTATCCGTGAAATGACCACAGCCACGGCGGATGCGCTTAACGGTATCGGTATATCCGCTGAAAAGGTGCAGGCGGATTTGCAGGCTGGCAGTATAACCACGTTTGACGTTATGCAGATGGTAGCGGCGAAGCTGAACGAATTACCCGCCAGCAGCGCAGCCGTAGGCACTGCCATAGCGGATATTTTCGGAGGCCCCGGAGAGGATGCCGGGCTGGAGTACATAAAGACGCTGGCAAACATACAGCTAAACATGGATGCCGTTAAAGCAGCCACGCAGGGAACGGCAGAACAGCAGGAGCGGCAAATACAGATGCAGGAGAATTTGAAAAACGGGTTATCCGGCTTAATTGATTTGTCCGCTATCTATACCGATGTCAAACCCTATGTGGATTTGACCGCACAAATCGGTATGGCTGCTATGGGTATCGGTGGGCTGATAAAGACGGTAAAGGCTATGAATATCCAGCAGGCGATATTAAAGACCCGCATAGTGGCTGTGGCCGCTGCGCAGAAAATGGTTACTATCGCTACTACTGCGTGGACGGCTGTACAAAAAGTGCTTAATCTGGTGCTGACCGCCAACCCTATAGGCTTAATCATTACCGCTATCGGCGCACTGGTAGCCGGATTAATAGCAGCCTATAAAAACTGCGAGGGCTTTCGGAAGATTGTAGATAAGGTTTGGGAAGCCATAAAGCCGCTGGCAAACGCTATAATGAACGGTTTGGCAAAGGCTTTCGAGTGGCTGGTAGAAAAGTGTAAGGAGGCATGGGAATGGCTTAAAAACATTCTGGGGCTGGGCAAACAGAAAGTGGAGGTAGCGGTAGAGGTATCCAAGCCAAAGACACCGGCACCCACGCTGGATATGGATAAGCCCAACGCCTCAGATTATACCTACACCCCTACTGCCGGAGCCGGGAAAGTAACCGGAGCCGCTAAACCGAAGTGGACGGAAGATGCGAGCAACCTAAAAGCGATTTCCGATAACGTCCAAATCCTTAACGAGAAGCTGCAAACAGCATCTGCCGAGGAAGCGGTACTGATTAACCAGCAGATAGAACTATGGGAGCAGAAAGCAGATGCCATACGGAACGCTGGCAAGGCTGCGGACGATAATACGCCGCTGTGGAAAGAGGATGCCGATACACTACGTGAGATTAACGATAATATCCAAATCCTTAACGAGAAACTGCAAGACGCTACAGCCGAGGAAGCAGCAGCGATTAACCAGCAGATAGCCGCATGGAACGCCAAAGCCGATGCCATACGAAACGCAGGCGCAGCCGTGGATAATACGCCGCTGTGGAAAGAGGATGCCAGCAACCTAAAGGAGATAAGCGATAATATCCAAATCCTTAACGACCAGTTACAGACTGCCACTATCGAAGAAGCCGCACTGATTAATCAGCAGATAGCGGCATGGAAAGATAAAGCCGATGCCATTAGGGAGGCAGGGGTAGAAACAGAAAAAGTTTCTATGAGTACCGGAAAGGCTTTGCAGCAGGGCTGGGGCGGTATTAAGAATATAGGCAGCAGCATAGAGGGAATAACCAGCGCACTACAGGGCAACGGCAACGCATGGCAGGTAGTTACTGGTATCATTGACGGATTTATAGGGCTGTACACCGGGATACAGACCGTAGTAGGTATTATCCAGCTGCTGACCGGAGCCAGTGCAGCGCACGCTGCTACTAAGGGCGTGGAGGCAACCGCAGAAACAACGGAGGCAACGGTACGGGCTACGACCGCAGCGACAAACGCCGCAGCCTCAGCAGCCATTATAACGGCAAACAAACTGGAGGCTGCGAGCTGGAAAGAGTTAGCAGCATCCGAATACATGGCGGCACACGCCTACATACCGTTTGCCGGTTTTGGTATCGCTATGGGCTTTGTTACGGCGATGCTGGCAGCTACAGCCGCCGCAGGTATTCCGATGCTGGCAGAGGGCGGTATAGCGTCCGGCCCTACTTTGGCGATGGTTGGCGAGTATGCAGGCGCGAAAGGAAACCCGGAAGTTATCGCACCGCTGGATAAATTGCGTGGAATGTTGGCGCAGCCTGCAAGTATGGATTTTGGCAAAGTGGAGTTTGAGATTAAGGGGCGCACGCTGGTAGGGATATTAAACAAAGAAAACAATATAACAAAACGCAGTTAATATGAAGTATCTACGATATACAGGCGAATTTGTGAGCCGTTCCGGGACTGTATGGCGGGTGGATATTATGCAGGAAGCGGACACGGCGTTTGCTACTGTAGGGGCCTTGGAGTTTCCGGCGGATGCGCCGCTGGTTATCGAGTGGCAGCGCGAAGATAAAGAAACGGTGATATTAGGCAGTAACGCTACGCTAAAGATAATAAGCCCCGGCGATAGGACATACGAAGATTTATATACTATCGAGGTAGGGCGTATCCGTATGGATGTTTATAAAGACAATAAACTGTACTGGAGCGGTGCGTTAGACCCGGAATTTTACGAAGAACCCTACGAAATGGCTAACGGCTATGAAGTCAGTCTGACGTTTAGCGATTTCGGTATTTTAGACCGTATCAAGTATGATTTATCCGGTATCCAGACGATACGGGATATTATTACCTATGCTTTGCAGCGTGCCGTTATTCTGTATAACGGGCTTAATACGAACTACATAACCACGACATTTACGGACGGAGCCAGCATTACAGGCGGCGGCATATCTGTTAGGTCTGAAAATTTTGTAGATGAGGACGGCGAAGCATCTACGCTGTATGAGGTGCTGGAGGGCATTTTGCAGCCGCTGGCAGTCCGAATAGTACAAAGGGCTGGCACTATCTATCTGTATGACCTAAACGGACTGTACACCAAAGGAACGGCAAAGGCTATCCAGTGGGACGGTAACAGCCAGACGATGGGAACGGACAAGGTAGCGAATAATGTTATAGTATCTTTTAGTCCGTACAGCAGTGCCGAACTGTTAAGCGATGAAATGGAGTACGGCGGCAAATATGACATAGAGCATACGAATTTAACAAGCGATGCGCCTACGGTTGATTATGACGAATGGGGGGAATACTACAGCTATTATCCAGACTACAGCGAAGAACATAGACAGGGCAGTAACTGGGATTATAACCTGATTGACTTTACTATTTTCATAAATAACCACGGCAGCGGATTAAAGAGTAAGGGTACATGGTGTAGATATTTCCATATTCTGCCTATTACCGGCGGTGCTACTGAATGTACAGGCGTGGCGTATGCTTTCCGTACAGGCGGACACGGCGGTATAAGTACCGGATGGCCCAAATGGAAAATCCATAGCCGGATACCACGTGCCGGGCTTTCCGGTAATTCCGAAATACTGACTACTAACCGTGTGTTTTTGCCCAAGCTGGACGCAGAAAGCATGAAAAAATATAAAGTGCGTGTAGTGGAAGAAGTGCTGATAGATGCGAGATATAACCCGCTATCCGGCAGTACGAGCGGTAACGATGAGGGTAACGACAATGTGGTTAAGACCCGAAGCGGCTTTGTATTTATTCCTGCAAAAATTACGCTATATGACAAAGACGGGAAAGCCCTATACCATTACAGCAACAAAGAAGCAGCAGCCGGAGCGACCAAAGGGCATTTAGGCTACAGTAAGGGCAAATGGGTAGCCGGGGCAGACCCCGGCGGTGATTGTTGGCTGGAATACTATAACCCCGATAACTTCGGAGAGGATGCCGGGATTAGAGGCTGGCAAGGAAACCGGCACTGCATAGGCAGACCGGACGGACGCGGCGGGCGTATGGGACTGGAGATATACGACAGTTTTAAGAAAATGGATGATGGCGAATATATGCCGTATCCGCCAGCCGCCGGGTATCTGGAGATACAGATACAGGAGGGTATATTAGGCTACGACTATGGGCAGAGAGTGGATAACTGCGGATTTGGCAGCGCAGAAAGTCAATGGGATAAAAGCGGCATATACAATATGCTGCGCTGGTGCCTATATAAAGCCCCGGTGGTAGATGTAGTAAATAATAATCTGGTATTTGATGCGGCAGAGCTGGAAGATGTGGAGTACAGCGGATATATCAATAAATCGGCAAAAGAGGAAATAGACATAGATACTATATGCGGTACTGCTGTATCCGTTTGCCCCACCGCCAAAGGCTGCTACCACAGAACCAAGACAGGCGAACAGTTACAGGAACTGACACGCGCAGGCGTGACAGACCACCCGGAAAAACTACTGATAGGCACTATCTACAGCCAGTATGCCGACAGAAAAACAACGCTATCCGGAGAGGCTGTGATAGATGACGGACTGCATTACTACACCGAGCAGAACCAAGGCGATAAACGGTTTATGCTGATGAGTGAGGAACAGGATATTATAGCAGACTGCACGGATGCGGAATACTGCGAGTTTAGACCCGATGAATACGAAAGTATAGAAGAAGTAAAGTAATACCGATATGGATAAACAATATACTGCAAAAATAACACTTCGGACACCGAGGCCACGCAGTGAGCGTCTGCGGGAGCAAGGTATAGGCGGTGGAACGACTACCGTAGTGATGAGCGGAGCCGGTGGCGGTGGCAGCACTGTAACAGGCGATGGGCATACGCACGGTAATTTGTCTGCGCTTAACGAGATTTCCACAGACCGGCAGGGTTATATGTATCTGACCCAGATACGGGAAAAGGAAGATACCGAAACTGGGGAAACCACGACCGAGCAAGTAACCGAAAAGGTAAAAGCCGGTTACGCCGATGTCGCCAAAGACCTAAGCGAAGATAGCCCGATACGGGAGCAGTTTTTATCACGTCTGGTGGATGATGTCGCCAAAGGTAATCTGACCTTTGAAAAGATGCTTACTGTGCTGGGGCTTTCCATATTCAAGTCCGGGGCGCAGTTTGGCGAGTTTGTGCAGTCGCTGTATGCCGGAAAGGGTGCAGGGATAGACCAACTGGGAAACGCAGAATTTGAAAGCGTCCGGGTGCGCAGTTACTTTGAGGCTATGGAATTTATCGTAAATCGTCTATCTGCCATAGAGGGCGACCAGCTTCTAACCGAGGCTGACACCATAGAGAGCGTGGACGATTTGGGCGATAACTGCTACGGTCTGCATCTGCGCAGCAAGTGGGAGGGTTATTTTACAGCCCAGTATCCAAACAATGTGCTGAAAGGTATCATTAATACGCTGGCTACCGGAAGCGGTGTATATTACACCAGCTGGATGCGTGTAAACAGCGTGAACACGGCTAACAACTATATCGAAGTAACGCTGTATCCGGGTGAGGAAGTGCCAGCCGGAACCAATTACCCACCGTGCGAAATGATGAAGATAGCCCGGTGGGGAAACCAGACCGACACCAAGCGGCAGAGCTGCATTTACCTATCCAGTACGGAGGGGCGGATAGTCCGGCTGACCGGGGTAACAAAGCCGATAATAGACCGTACCAACTATGGGGCGACCTTTGGCGAACTGCCGGAGTTTCTGCGCGAATTGGATTTGCCGATAGCGGAGGGGCAAGACTATCTGTATGCGCGTGGCATAGTCGTAGAGGACATAATACGCATAGACTATCAAGGAAAGCCGGTTAGTGAAATAGTAGACCGTGGCCCGTGGAGTGCCACAGGTGATTACTACTGCGAAGCGTTGAACCCAAATACCGGCAGGTATGAGATTTCGGACGTGTGGTATAACGGCTGCAAATATCGATGCGCCAAAACCGGAACCACAACCGCGCCAGCGTGGAATAACACCGACTGGGCGATGGTGGAGGGAAACCCGGATTTTACCGTAGACTTCGCCGAAACCGACTATCTGTTTGACCCAGACAAATTTAATCTAACGCTGACCATAATAGCCCGTCTGTACAATATGGATATAACGGCTGACATTCTGGATGCCGATGTACAGTGGACGCGCTACAGCGAAGATGCTAACGGCGTGGAGCGTGTAGCATCCGATAATGCGTGGGCACTGAAACACGCAGGGGCTGGTAAGTCCATAGACCTAACGGTAGAGGATTGCGATTTTAACGGGTATGTGCCAAAGGTGCTGAAATTCATAGCCACGGTAACGCTGCGGGACGGAATGGGTAACGAAGCTGGTACCGCAAACGCAGTTTTCCAGTATTAATAGAAAGGAGTATTAGATATGAAAAAGATTTTAGACTATTTCGGAGTAGACGGTTTGCTGCACATTATCTGCTGTATGGTGATTATGCAGCTGTTAGGTAACTTTTTGCCACTGTGGGCAGCGGTTTTGATTACCGCTGCTATCGGTCTGGGCAAAGAATTTATTTGGGATAGGCGGTTGAAAAAAGGCACGTTTGAGAAACGCGACCTGCTGGCAGACGCTGTAGGTATTGTTTTGGGTCTGATTTAATCCAGGTGGCGAATGAAAACAAGACGGTTTGATTTTAACTGGAAGCCGCTACAGCTGCAAATATCCTTTTCTGTAGATGGCAGTGTGCCGGATAAGCAGAACTACAGCACCGACACGCAGGAATACACGCCGGATTACACGCTGACCCCGCTAATAATCCAGCCTATCGTATCAGTGATAGACAAAGACGAAGTGATAGGCGCAGGGCGCATTAACCACGCACTGACAAATATACGCTGGTACGAGAATATAAACGGCACGCAGACGCTGATAGGCACCGGTAACAGTAACTACGAGATAACCACCAGCGGCGGCAGCGCAGGGCGTATCAAGGTAAAGAGGAACGCAGAGCCGAAAGTACCTATTACGCTGGTATTCTATGCCGAGTATGTAGACAGCCGCACCGGGCAGGTGATGATAATACAGGGTAGTTATCTAATTAGCTGCGGCAGTGCATCCGACCAAGTGCGGGTAGAACTGGACGCAGCCGACCAGACGATTTTTAACCCACTGGCAGACCCGCAGACGCAGACCGTTAAGGCTACGGTATGGCTGGGCGATAAACTGTGTGACAGCAGCAAATATGCGCTGGTATGGGAAGTGTTGGACGGCAGCACGTGGCGAACCGCTGGAAGTGACGCTGTAATGGACTACGATATAACCGTGAACAGCAACGGCACGGTAACTATTAACCGCTGGCTGATGGGTACTGAAATGTATCTGCGGTGCAGGGTGAAGTACAGCGCGGACGGCAACCCCGGCAGCGTGGCTTTGACCGATGCCAGCCCACAGGCTATATCCAGTTTCATACGCCGGATACCTAAGTACGAGTTTGATTTTACAGGCGTGCCGTACAACATTCCGGCAGGTCTGCTTAACGTAGCACCTACGGCGATTATCCGCACTACTAACGGAGAGATAGAGAACGCGGAAAAGGAACTGTTACCGCTGTGGTATATAGCCACGAACAAAGCCAGCGGCAGTTTAAGTTACTCACTGGTAGCGCACGGCAAAAGCCCGATAATCCCTACTGCCAAAATGGATGATAACTACGGCGGTGTAATCGGTCTGGACGTGAAAGACAGAGGGTATGCCGGAGCGTGGGAAGATAGCACGGACGATGCGATTTTCTGCGATGCTGACGGCGATATTTTGATTATTCACTAAAACCAACATAGTAGAGATATGGCACGATACATTAAGGCAAACGGAAAGGTAGCGGAATACCTTAAATTAGAGAATGACCGTAATAAGGTTACGGACGGTAACTATCTGCTTTGGCAGGCTGATATGCTGGCTTTCGGCAGGCTAACCGAACTGCCGCAGATTTTGGAACAAATAGGCGGTCTGGCACTGCAAGCGCACGAAGCGAGAGAGGAACAGGACGGCACGGTAGTTAGGAAACTGCCGGTAGCGACTGACCCCCGGTTTGTCGTAGAGGAAACCACGGAACAGCAGCCGGGCAATATCGACACGCCTACGGACGTGCCGGAAGTAGATACGGACACGGATACGGAGGCAGGCGAAGAACCGGCACCCGAACCAGAGCCAGAACCGGAAAGCCCGGAAGATGGGCAGGGCGAAACTACGGAGCAGCCCGTAACAGAGGAACCGGGCGAAGTGACAGACCCGGAACAGACCCCGACCGATGGCCAGGCCACAGCATCCGAAGAAACAGGAACGGCAAACCCGGCACCCGAAGCAACGGAAGAAGCCGACCAGCCGGAAGCCGATACCGGCGATGATGAGGGGAAAACAGAAACGACCATTAAAGAAGAAACGGAGGCTTAACCATGAGTACAGCAAGCACCAGCAGAACGATTAAGTTTATCAGCAAGGCAGGCACGTACACTGCCGTAATCATGTCGCCAAACGGCGATTTGTACCAAGAGTACGAGGGAACGCCAAACGATGCCACAGCCGTTTATCCGGACTTTACCACGATGAAACCTATACTGTATTTCGTCTGCACCAGCAGCCGTGTAGCAGAGGGCGTGGCAGACCCGGACGCGATGGAATACTATTTTAACGACCAAAAGATTTCATTTAGCGGCGGCGTATCGACTGGCACGTTTGCCGGATATTTCAAGACGGTAGCACCGAGCGGCGACCAGTTATATTACGGTTTGCAAATCCTCAAAAACATAGCCGCGCTGGCAGGCTACGCACCCGCTGTTATCAAGATGGTAGCCACTATCAGTTACGGCACGCAGAGCGACCAGATACAAGCCACGTACACTATCCCGATACAGCAGGCTACTGGAAGCAGCTACCGCGTGACTATCGCCGCAGGCGACAGCAAAAATTTCGTGATTACCGAAAAGGGCGGCAGCTGCATATTAAAGGCAATGGCGTACCAGAGCGGTAACGCACTATCAAAAGGCTTAACGTATGTGTGGGAAAAGATGGGCGCGACTGGCTGGGAAACGCTTTCCGGCAAGACTGCACAGACGCTGACCGTTAATGCCAACGACATTAACACCTATGGCGAGTACCGGGTACACGTCTACCGTGACGGTGCAGAGATTGGCACGGACATACAGAGCGTTATGGATGCCAGCGATCCTTACGACATAGACCCGCACCCCAACCCGGAAGATGAGGCGATAACCGAAGATACCACGGGTAACGGGCAAGTGACCTATACGCCGGTGGTGGTTAAGCGCGGCACGTCCACAAAGGCACTGGATACGCAGTTTTATTTCGTGCTGAAAGATGCGGCAGGCGTGTATCTGAACACCGACCGGGACACACCGAAAGCCAGCCAGACCGTGACACGCGCACACTGCCAGCAGGCCGGCGGCGATGTATCAGTAACCATTACCAGTGTAAAGTAATACGGCTATGGGTGTAAGCAGAACACAGGTAGTAAAGTTTATACGCAAGGGCGACCCCGGCGATAAAGGAGAGCAAGGCGCAACGCTTCGCGGCCCGCAGGCGTGGAGCGACTGCGCCGTAGGCTATAAATTCCAAGCCGGTAAGGTTGGCGAGCAGTGGATAGATGTAGTGCTGTATAATAACAATTACTACACCTGCATGAAGTCACACACCAAAACAGCATCCAATTATCCCGGCAGCACGACTGACCGGAATAACGGCTACTGGCAGCTGGGCGATAAAATACAGCTGGTGGCGACAAAGATACTGTTAGCCGCATACGCACTGGTAGAAAATCTGGGGGCTTCTGCTATCGAAATGAAAGACAGCAGCGGCAATGTGGTTTTCAAGGCAAAGGACGGTAATATAACCTGCAAGATAGGCACATTTGAAAATATCAAGGTTATAGGCTCACTGCGTAACCCGTTTGCCTATGTAGGCGACAGCATAACCAACGACTATAACGATAATGTGGTAATGCTAAGTAGTGGCGGCGGATGGATTAATGCCTATAGTCTGCCGTGGGATACGAAGCAAAGCGGGCGGCGCATAACCATAGTAAACTACAAATGGGGCAGCACTGTATCGCAGGGGCAGGCAGGTATCAGCGCACCAAGCGGAAAGTATTTTTATGAAGATGGGCTGCAAAAGGATGAGTTATTACTATCCCGTGAGGCTGTAGAGCTGATGGGGTACGGAACTTCTACGCAGTTTTACGGCTGGATAGTAATGCGGCGTATAGACCTTGTAACGACTAATAAATACGGGCGACCGTTAAAGATATTGGCGTATGGGTCTGTTACTTCTGGTGGCAGTATTACTTATTCCACCTTTGACAAATCCACGCTGCGAGTAACCAAAAATGCTACCGGGCAGTACACTATTACCATGCCGTCCGGATGGTTTTATGCAGCCACCAATGTAGGCGTAATGCTAACCGGGGTGGGCTATGTGCCGGGAAATGCAGAGGCAGCGATTAAGGCTACATTAATATCCAGAACCACTACACAGCTGGTTATTAGAACGTCTGACGATGCCAGCCCGAATGACGGAGCGTTTGATTTTATGATATACAACAAAAACGATTGGACGACCATTTAACAGATTAAAGATATGGCGAAGAAAACAAAAACTTTAGGAACGGTTACGACAGTAACCAGTATGAACACGTCACAGTACATACCGCTAACCGATGGAAGCGGCAACGTGACAAAAATAACGCTGGCAAACCTCAAAGCAGCTTTGCTGGGCGGTTTGAACCTCAACGCAATGAATGACGGCGTATTTATCATGTTTCACAGAAAGAGTGATAATTACCCGCTGGCAGTCAAGCCGGACAAATGGGCAAGTTACCAGAACAGCGGCGAGATAGCGGAGGGCGTATTAGTCGTAGAGGGCGGCAAGATGCTGGTAGTAGCACCCACCGAAGCTACGCTGTACTGGAGTAGTGCGGCGGTAAGTGCAGGCGGTAAGACTACGAGCGACCGACTAACCGCACTGGATGACTGGGCAGGAAAGACCAGCACAGCTGCGCAGATTACGCACAACGAATGTAAGACGGAAAGTTATGCGCCGGGCTTCTGTGCATCTTATTCCAGAACCAACGCAAACGGCAAAGGACTGACCGCCGGGCGATGGTGGCTACCGTCTTTGGGTGAGTTGATGATGATTTATGCGAATATGCGTAAAATCAATTATGCCCTATCGCTGATTAACGGAGCGACCCAGTTAGCCGAAACCGCATACTGGAGTAGTACCGAGTACAGCGCGACCTTTGCGTGGTTTTTGCACCTCATCAATGGCTACGCGGGCGGCGCCGCTAAGGCGGCGAGCCAGTATCGAGTTAGGCCCGTTTCAGCATTTTTGAATTAATAGTTAATTGTTAGACTTTAACCTTTATGTGCGGCGGTAGCCGCACAAGACATAGAAATTTCCATTTACCCGCTATAGAGCAAAATTTGAGATATGAATAAATCAAAACTGGTATCAAACACGCAGATATATTTAGACTGCCGTAAACTGTTAGACGAAATTCTGGATATTACGCCTAACTTTCCGAGAGCCTACAAGTTTAGCGTAGGCAGCAAGATGCACGACATAGGCGTAAATCTTATATCCGAAATATCGGCGGCCTACATAAACCGGGATAGACAAACCCGTATCCAGCATTTGGTAAATTTCCAGTCGCAGTTTGAAGTATTGAAAACTTTGCTGCGCATAGCGGGTGAAAGGAAATGGATATTAGGCAGAAGCAGGCACGCAAATATTATCGAACTGACGGACGCGATAGGCAAACAGTCTACTGCGTGGAAGAACTCACTATTAAAAATTATCAGCAATGGATAGCGAGTAAATGCCAGATTTGGAAAGTTACGACTAACCGAGCGTGCAAGTTATCTGTAAAAATGGGCTGCGCACTATCTTTTATAGTTAAGACCAAGTAAGAGCGGCACGAAGTTGCGAGTACAGCGCGACCAATGCGTGGAATTTGAACCTCAACAATGGCAACGCGAACAACAACACTAAGGCAACGAACCAGAATCGAGTTAGGCCCGTTTCAGCACTTTTTCAGATGAACCGACACACAAAGTAAGATAAAAAGATATGATTACTACGGATGGATTGTTAGAAGCATATTACGACTGCCGCAAAAGTAAGCGGAGGACAGCCAGTGCCATTATGTACGAAATAGACTACGGTAGCAAGTTAGTAGCACTTCGCGACCGGATAAACGCGCGTACCTATCAGCCGGGTAAGTCTATCTGTTTTGTCGTAACGCGTCCACGGTATCGAGAAGTATTTGCGGCTTCTTTTGAGGACAGGATAGTACACCACTGGATAGCCCTACGGCTGGAGCCGCTTTTTGAAGAAGTGTTTAGCCCGCGCACGTTTAACTGCCGGAAAGGAAAAGGACAGATGTACGGCGTTAATATGCTGTACAACGACATTAAGGAGTGCAGCCAGAACTACACCCGTGACTGTTATATAGCGAAGCTGGATTTGCAGGGCTTCTTTATGTCTATAAACAAAGCTATGCTGGCTGGAATGATAGACAAATTTATACTGGAGTGTTACAAAGGCGATGACATAGAAGATTTGCGTTTTCTATGCCGTGTGGTTATCCTGCACAGTCCGGAAAAGAGCTGCGAAAGACATAGCCCACTACACTACTGGGATTTTCTGCCAGTAAACAAATCGCTGTTTACAAACGGCGAGGGTCTGGGCGTGGCGATAGGTAATCTGTTTGCGCAGCACTTCGCAAATTTCCTGCTTAACATTCTGGATTGGTACCTGCTAAATGATTTGGGCTTTACCTATGTCGGCAGGTATGTAGATGACTTCTATATACTGGATGCCGATAAGCAGAAGATTTTAGCGGCCGTGCCGAAAATCCGGGAACTGCTGGGCAAATACGGTCTGACCCTGCACCCGCATAAATTCTATATCCAGCATTACACTAAAGGCGTAGAGTTTACCGGGAATGTGGTTAAAAAGCAGCGGATATATGTTTGTAACCGCACGCTGAGAAACTTTGTTATGGCCGTGCGAAGATTAAACCGGGCAGAAACCATAGAGGAAGTAGAGCACGCCGTTAGCAGCATTAATAGTTATCTGGGATTTATGCGCCATGCCAACGAATACGGCAAACGGCGCAAGATATTAAAAATGCTGGAGCCTCACACATTCCGGTGGGTCTATATCCGTGGCCACTTTGAAGTAGTGGCAATCAAAAAGAAGCACCGGCGAAGAACAATAACCCTACAGCGCATAAGAGATGGAACATATTAACGGGCAGGAACCGGAAGCGGTGCTGCGGCTTTCCGAGTTAGACACCGAATTAGTACAGGCATTAGCCAAACACTGGCTGGTAATTGTGGAGCAGCAAAATAACGATATAGTATTAACGCTACACACTATGACGAATGAAAGAAGCATTAACGATAGTAGTTTCGCTGATAACTGCGCTGGGCGGATGGGAAGCGATTAAATACCTGCTGAACCGGAAAACGAACAGCCGAATAGCGGAGGCCAACGCATTTAAGGTAGAACGGGAGGCACTGATAGAGGACTACAAGCGCGTACAGGGCGAAGTAGACAAACTGAAAGAACAGGTAGCCAAACTGTACACGGAAATAGACACGCTGAAAAATGACCGGCTAAGGCTGATACAAGAAAACAACGAGCTGAAATTAGAACTGAAAGAGGCGGAAAAGCACGTTTGTTTACAGCCGGACGATAAATGCCTACAGCGACTTAATCCTAACGACCACTGCCGACTACGGAAAATTTTGCGCGGTGAGTACACCAAAGACCACCCGGACGCAATAATAACGGAAGAAGATATGATGAAACCTAAAAAGGAGAAAGAAAATGAGAAAGATAAACAAAGTGATAATCCACTGTAGCGCGACCCCGGAGGGACGCGACTACACGGTAGCGGACATAGACCGCTGGCACCGGGAAAGAGGATTTAACGAAATAGGCTACCACTATGTAGTCTATCGTGATGGAAGCGTACACACCGGGCGTGATGTCGCCAAAATCGGCGCACACTGCAAAAGGCAGAACGCCGACAGTATCGGGATATGCTATATCGGCGGCATGACTGCCGACAACAAGCAAGCAAAAGACACCCGAACACCAGAGCAGAAAACCGCACTGCGTGAACTGGTGGCGAAACTAAAAGCCGAATACCCCGGCATAACCGTACACGGACATAACGAGTTTGCAAACAAGGCGTGCCCGTGCTTTAATGTCAAAACCGAACTGTAGAGCCTATGAGATACTTAACAGCACTGATAGCCCTACTGATGCTGGCAGGCTGCGCCAGCACGCGCCGGGCAGTGAACACATACCAGATGCAGCAGGACAGCACGTATAACAGCGTGCGGCGATTAGACAGCCTATTTAGGGTGATGATGCAGCGCGATAGTACCTACCGGCGTGACAGCATCTATATATGGGAGAAAGGCGACACGATAACTAAGTATGTGGAACGAACCAAATACCGGATAGTGACACGCACGGATACGCTGTACCGTGACCGCCTACGCACCGACACGCTGTATATAAACCGCACAGACAGCGTGACCGTGGAAAAGCCGGTATATATCGAAAAGCAGATGAAATGGTACGATAAGGGCTTTATCTGGGTTGGCCGTCTGTGCTGTTTGGCTGCTATACTTTGGGCTTTATTCCTATATCTGAAACGAAAGTTTTAGTTTGTTACACATTACACATTTTAGCCGTGCAAGCCTGTGAGGGTAAGCGCGGCTATTTTATTCCGTGCAGCATCCAATCAATTACCCGGCGGTTTGCCGCGTCTATTTTGTCCCGGCTAAACTTAATGTACACACCTGTTATTTTAGAGCCGTGGACGTGGCCCAGTGCTTCGCTAATGGTATCTTTCGGTATATCCAAGTCTGCGGCGTATGTCGCCCACGAATACCGCGACCAGTAAGAGGTAATAGCAGGCTCAATAGGCAACATTACCGGCAGATGGTTTTTATGATACTGCGCTTTGCCGCCTACCGTCTTAACCGGGCCTATTTTCCGAAGTGCGGCGTTTAGATGTGCCATATAGTCTTTGTAGTTATCGTATTTGTCAAAGGGCGACAGCAGATGTTTTTTGCCCCTATATCGGTCTAATATGGCCTGCGTTTCCGGCTCAATCTTGATACTATAGAATTTACCCGTTTTCGCCCGGCGGTATTCTATCCTACCGTCCACTATGCTATCTTTGGTGAGTGCCGCCAAATCTACCATATTGATACCAATAAGGTAGAATGACAGCAGAAAAATGTCCCGGTATTCCGTATCGTATGCCGACAGCGACAGCCCGGCAAGTTGGCGCATTTTTTCCACAGGCAGTACCCGCATGGCTGTTTCCTCAGACGGTATGCGGTAGTTTCGGAACGGATAGTTTTGCGTTATATTTTCGTCCAGCGCATAGTTAATGACATTGCGCAGATTTCGTAGGTGCATACCACGGCTGTTTACCGATAGTCCCTGCAAGGAGTTATAAAACCCGTCTATCCATAGTTTCGTTATCTTTTCAAACCGTATCTGGTACGGGTCACAGTAGGCGGTAAGTTTCTTTAGTGTTTGCTCAAACAGTGTTTTAGTGCCGCCGGACTTCATGCCTATAATCGTATCGAACAGTGTACCGAGCGTGGGAACACCGACCGTAGGATTTTCCAAATCCAAATCGGTAAGCATTTCCCGAAGCTGCGGCCCGGTAAGATTACCCCACTGACCGTTTTCCCGTAATTCCAAAATCCGGTTAGCCACGCGGGTAAGCAGGGTATCCAGCACCGAGTTTATGCGCTTCGCACTTTTGCCGGTAGCCCGGCAGGTGGCAGCGTCCCAATCCTCAGCAGGCAGGAATATGCCAGTAGCGAGGTAGAGGTTAGAACCGTATCCGACTGCGATTTGCACCGGATATGTGCCGTCTTTGAGTTTGCGCCGGGTATCCAAGCGCAGTTTTGATTTTGCCATAATCTTTGCTTTGTTTTTGCTGCTTTATAGCTGAAAAATATCCCCAAATGTACCATAATCTACCATATTAACGCCTACCAGCGACCACTTTTTAATGTTAATTATCTAATTTGCTTAACTGAAATTTTGCTGATTATGTTTTATAATCGGCTGATATATTGCATTTTAGTCAAAATCAGACACGGTTAAAAATGCTACCAGCGGCTATATGCCTAT